>ERZ772946.120-NODE-120-length-38734-cov-13.201_pt1 | contig 38734 bp, 39 predicted proteins | sample MGYA00511680_ERZ772946 | MGnify/ENA primary metagenome ERZ772946 (study PRJEB29015, sample SAMEA2737918) | human oral metagenome | biome: human oral; feature: human-associated habitat; material: dental | place: China | collected 2016 ... | reverse complement strand
GCGGTGCAAAGCTGCGAATACTGCGATTATAAAATCATTTGCAAGGGGCAGATCGATGGCAAAATTTGAAAATTATCTGGCGCTTGAAGCAAGCGCAGGCAGCGGCAAGACCTTCAATCTCGCAGTAAGGTTCATCGAGCTGGTGCTAAAAGGCGAGCCGATCAATGAAATTTTAGCTCTTACTTTTACCAAAAAAGCCGCTGCTGAGATGAAAATGCGTATCGTGGAGAAATTTCAAAATTTGCTGCTTTTGCAGGATGGCTCGCTAAAGCCTAGCGCCGAGCTGGAGCAAATTTGTGCTGATTTAGGGCTAAGCTCGGATGAGGTTTTGGCAGCGCAACAGCGCCTACTGCCTAAATTTTTAAGCGAGAGCCTAAACGTCTTTACCTTTGATGCGTTTTTTGCAAAGGCTCTGCGCTCCTTTGCGCTAAACAGCGGCATTGATCCAAGCTTTGAAAACGATGAAGGGATTTTGGGCGTGCAGCAGGCGGCGTTTTTAGGCGCGATTTGTAAAAACGAAGCGCTATTAAGAGAGGTCGTGGATTATGTAAGCGGCTCAGGAATGACAAAGAGCGAGTTCTTAAATAGCTTACAAAGCATTTGGAGAGGCGATATAAGCATAAATCCGCCCACGCTTCCCGCAAGCTCCGCGCTAGCAGAGATAAATGAAATTTTATCTCGCTTGCAAAAAGCGGCGAGAGATGCGGGCGTAAGCGCTGGAGCCGTAAATGGGCTAAGCCCTGTTAGCGATCTGTCAAAATTATCCTCTGGTTTCATTCTTTCGGCTCTTGCCAACGGCAGTTTCGATTATCCGCGCTCACAGCTTAAAAAAATTTCGCATCTTGACGGCGAGTTAGCAAAGCTAAAAGACGCCATAGCTCGCGAAATAGCGTGGATGGATGCAACATATGCGGCTAAGCTGGCAGGACTAATTAAAATTTATGCCGAAGCGCTTAAATCGGTGCAGCGCAAAAGCGGCAAGCTCACGTTCGGCGATGTCACCGCAGCCGTGCACTCGCTGCTAAATCCAAGCGCAGAGGCGTTGCAGGGCAACCGCGAGCTTTTGTATTTCAGGCTCGATTCTAAAATCACGCATATTTTAATCGACGAATTCCAAGATACCGACATTTGCCAGTATGAAATCATGCTGCCGCTAATCTCCGAAGCGCTTGCCGGCAAAGGGGCGGAAGAGCGCTGCGGTAGCTTTTTTTACGTAGGCGATAAAAAACAGAGCATCTATAAATTTCGCGGCGCAGAGAGAAAAATTTTTGATATTTTGCGCGAGCAGTTTAGTCAAATCAAAACGCAGAGCCTGCCGCGCAATTATCGCAGCTTAAAACTTATCGTAAAATTTGTAAATGAGATCTTGCGCGATAAATTTGCGTCTTATGAAGATCAAATCGCGGCAAATAAGCTAGATAGCGATCTGCCTGCTTCGGTGCTGCAAAAAATCAAGGACTATCCGCTTTCCCATCCGCAAATGCCGCTATTTGAGGTACAAAGCGACGATTACGGCTACGTAGCGGCATTTTCATACGACGACGTGCTAAGGGGGGCTGCGGAGCAAGCGCGCAGGCTTGTTGAGGAGTGCGGCGTAAGAGCTGATGATATAGCGATTTTATGTTGGAAAAACGAGCATGTAAGCGCGCTAAAAGAGATGCTATCGGAATTTTGCGAGGTTTGCAGCGGCTCAAATAAGGCTCTGCGTTGCAGCGAGCAGGTAAATGCCGTAATTCAATACGCGAAATTTTGCGTAGTTGGCGATGAAATTTATCTGCGAAACGCCGAAGCGATTTTGGGGAGGCGGCTTAAAAAGATAGCGGTCGATCTGCATAAAAACGCGCAAAAAACGGCAGAATTTATAGCTAGCACGCTGAAATTAAATTTTGTCGATCCGGATCTGCTGCTATTTTTTGAGACGCTGGCAAAATTTAATAGTTTTAGCGAGTATCTGTTTGCAAACGACGAAACGGAGGTATTTGCTAAGGAAGAAAGCGGCATTAAAATTATGACCGTGCATAAGTCCAAGGGGCTTCAGTTCCCACACGTAATCGTTTGCGACCGCATCGGAGGAAAAGACCGGGGCGAGAGCTCAAAGCTTGCGACGGACTATGATTTTGCCACGCATAAGTGGAGGATTTTTTATAAATTTGCGAGCAGAAAGAGCCTGGATGCGGAATTCGCGGTGCTAATGGATGAAAACGATCGCTCTGCACATGAAGAGGATATAAATAAGCTCTATGTGGCATTTACCCGCGCCGAACGCTCGCTCATCATCGTAAAACGCTCCGAGGCAAAAATAGATCAATACAATTATAGCTTTTTTTCGCCTTACGCCAAAAAGACTAAGGGCGCGGGCGTCGTGGAGTGGCTGGATATCCCGGATTTTCAATACGGCTACGTAATCCCAAGCTCCGTAAAATCAGAAGAGAAACCGCCGCGCAAAAAGATCGCGCTTGTAGCGGGCGAGCCTCAAGGCGCGCAAGAAAAGGCAAGCGGCGGCGAAGCGGAGGCGCTAAGCGCGATATATTTCGGCGAGGCGCTGCACTATGCTTTGGAGATGAGCGAAGGATTTGCGGCGGATGAAATTTTACGAGGAGTAGGCTTGGCAAGAGGTCGCTACACTAAATTTTTAAATGATGCGGATTTTGAAAATATCGCGGCGCGGGCGCTCGGCCTAAGCAAAAACGAGGAATTTTTAGCTCTAATAAAGGGCGCTCAAGCTTATAAAGAGATGCCGATCAAAAGCGCGGAGGGTGAGCTTTTGCGCGTGGATCTGGCGTGCTTTGGGCAGGATGAAATTTTGCTTTTTGATTACAAAAGCTCCGAAAAATACCTCGCGCAAAACAAAGCTCAAGTGACGCGATATAAAAGCGTGATCCGCGAATTTTATCCGCATGCGCGGGTGCGCGCCTTCGTGCTGGTTCTAGAAGCTGCGGGCGCTAGGTTGATCGAAGTAAATGAGGAGGGATAAAATTTTAAAGCTTAGATGAAATTTGAGCGCAGATAGATTAAAGATAGCTTAAATTAAGCTATACATAAGGATATTTCTATATAATCACAGCTCAAATTTTAATAAGGCGGAAACCATGACAGAAATTACAAAGCCTAGCGAAGTTAAGCGCGACTGGGTCGTTATCGACGCGACCGACAAAAGATTCGGTAGGATGCTTACCGAAGTTGCGGTATTGCTACGCGGCAAACACAAACCAAGCTATACTCCAAACGTGGATTGCGGAGACTACGTCGTTATCATAAACGCTTCAAAAGCCGTATTTACCGGCAATAACAAAGGCGACGACAAGCTTTATCACAGCTACTCGGGCTATTTCGGAAGCGTAAAGAGCGTGAAATTTCAAGACCTGCTTAAAAATAATCCCGCAAAACTCTATAGACTTGCGGTTCGCGGTATGCTTCCTAAGACGAAGCTTGGCAAGGCGATGATCAAAAAGCTATTCGTATATGAAGGCGGCGAGCACCCTCATACTGCACAAACAACTAAAAAAGGAAAATAATCATGGCGACAATTTATGCAACCGGAAAGAGAAAAACTGCCGTAGCTAAGGTTTGGGTAAAACCTGGAAGCGGCAAGATCGTAGTAAACGGTATGGATCTAAACACCTGGCTAGGCGGTCACGAAGCGATCAAGCTAAGGGTTGTTCAGCCGCTTTTGGCGACTAAACAAGAGACCTCGATGGATATCACCGCGCAGACTTTAGGCGGCGGATATTCGGCTCAAGCAGATGCGCTAAAGCACGGAATTTCAAAAGCGCTTGCCGCGATGGATAAGGATTTTAGAGCGGCTCTTAAGCCGAAAGGTCTGCTAACTCGCGATAGCCGCGTGGTCGAGCGAAAGAAATTCGGTCGCCGCAAAGCGCGCAGAAGCCCGCAATTTTCAAAGAGGTAATGGTTTTTTTACAAAATTTGCGGCAAAATTGTCGTATATTTGTAAATTCTTTAAAAATTTTATGGTAATATCGAATTACAACTTTATTTGAAAGGATGTTTAATGAAGAAAGTTCTACTTGCATTAAGCTTATGTGCATCTAGTGCGTTGCTCGCTAGCGATGCTGATTATCACTGGGAGATTACCCCTACTGTTGGCGGAATGACTCATGAGGGAAATATGGATTTGGATTCGAATTTTATGTTCGGTCTACGCCTTGCTAAAAACCTACAAGATTCGTTTATCGATCAAGTAGAGGTTGGTTTTGATTACTCTCGCAATATCGGCGTAGAGGATTTGGCTCATAGAGTAGGCAACGACAAGCCTGATGCTAAATACTATCACATCAATGCTGTAAAAGACTTGGTAAATTTCACCGATAATTTCAAATTATACGGCTTGCTAGGTCTTGGCTATATGGATTACACTAAAGACGTTTACAACGATGGCGATCAAGATAGCGGCTTCGGTCAATACGGCTTGGGTCTAAAATACTACATTACCGACAATTTTGCTACAAAACTTGAAGCACGCGATGCTATCAGATTTGACGACGGCAACCACGTATTGTTCTATACTCTAGGCTTTGCAGTTGATTTTGGCAAGAGATATGCTGACGCAGCTCCAGTTGCTCCGGCTCCTGCAGGTTGCAAAGATGCAGATAACGACGGCGTATGCGATAATGTCGATAGATGCCCAGGCACACCTGCTGGCGTAGTTGTAGATGAATATGGTTGCGAGAAAGTTATTAGATTAAATTTGGGTGTAAATTTCGCTACAGATAGCTCAAAAATTTCTCCTGAGTTTATGAACCAGATCAAAAACGTAAGCGACGTGCTAGTAGCTCACCCTGATTACAAAGTAATCCTAGAGGGTCACACCGATAGCACCGGCTCGAATGCATATAATCAAAAGCTTTCCGAGCGCAGAGCTGCTGCAGTTGGAGGGGCGCTTAAGAGCTTCGGCGTAGATGCTAGCAGAATCACCACTGTAGGATATGGTGAGACTAAGCCTATCGCTACAAACGCTACTAAAGCAGGCCGCGCTCAAAATAGACGCGTTGATGCTAAATTTAGAAAATAATCTTTTCTAGATCCACATAAGCGGAGCTTCGGCTCCGCTTTTTTTATATCCAAATTAAATTTCAAAATGCCAAAATTCCAAACCACTCTGCTTTTTGATCTCGATGGTACGCTCATAGACTCCACGCCCGCGATACTGGATGGCTTTCACTACGCGTTTGCGCATTTGGGTGCTGCGGAGCCTAGCGACGAAGCGATTAAAAGGCTTATCGGGCATCCGTTAGAGGTAATGTTTGAGCGTCTAGGCGTGACGCGCGATGTGCAGAATTTCGTGCTCGCCTACAAACAGCGATACGCGCAAACTTTTTTGGATCAGACCGTTCTGCTAAGCGGTGCGTTCGAAGCGGTTCGTGCGGCGAGCGAGTTTGCAAACTTAGGCGTCGTGACGACCAAGACGTCGAAATTTTCTAAAATTTTATTGCAGCATCTGGGTATTGCGAAATTTTTTGGCACCATCGTCGGGCGAGAGGATGTGCAAAACCCCAAACCAAGCGCCGAACCAATCTTAAAGGCGCTCGAAAATTTAGGAATTTGCGGCGCGACCGCTAGCCAAAGCCCGCATGCGGCTTGCGGTAAAACTCACGACGCGACTGCCGATGAAAATACAAGCGCTGCTAGCAGGAACGCGATTTTGAGTGAAATTTCAGCGCCTGATTTAAAGAGCCTTCCTGCGCTTGATCCTGATCCTAGCAAAGTTTGCGAGCAAAATTTAAGCAGCATTGCAAGTCAAAATCCCGATAGAATTTCGTTTAAAAATTTAAGCGAAGCGATTGGTGTTAAATACAAAGCTGGCGATAATAGCCAAAAGAGCGGTGTGGGCATCGAGGGCGAGAGCGATAAAGGCGGAGCGCGCGGCAGTAAAATTTATGATGCGCATGAGCTAAATTCCACTCCTTGTTATGACAAAATTTGCAGTGACGAGATTCTGCCTTCTGTAAGCCAAAATATCTTTATGATCGGCGATACGTCGCTTGACGCCATTTCGGCAAAGTCGGCAGCGGTGCGAAGCGTGGGCGTAAGCTGCGGTTACGGCAGTGCCTCGGAGCTACGGGCGCATTTCGAGTTCGTATGCGCGGACGCAAAAGAGGCGATTGAGTTGATACGCGAAATTTCATCGAAATTTTAGGCGCGACGGAGCGAAATTTTACCTAGTTTTGATGCGCTATTTTTGCAAATATTTAAGCGAATTCGCGCTCGAGATTTAAAATTCCAATTATTCGCATTTTAAACAGCGCGCGATATAAATGTCCGCGCTATTTAGTTGGAGGGGTAAAGCGCTTTCTAAGTGTTCAAACGATGCGCGGAGTTAAATTCCGCATATTTCTGCTCTGGTCTAGCAATAGCCCGTGCCATATTAACGATATATGAGAGATTTCACTTTGTTCGTCGTGCTTGATTTGATTCGTCAATATTCGGTATTAACGACGTATAGGAAAATTTTGCTACCTCGAGTAATTGTGTTCTATTCACTTTCGGTTTGTATTAACACAATGTACTGGAAAATCTTGCCGTAGCCAAATTTTACGCAATTTTACAATATCTTTTGAGCCTGCGAACGGCCTTTGCAAGAAATTTTATGCAAGCTTCACACTCAAATTCTGGCTTTGATTTTAGTTTAGACCCCGCCTAATCGCGATAAATTCTATGCTCCGCTTGAGGCAAGTATTTGGTAAGACTTTTTTTGTGCGATCTTGCCGCAAGTCTATTTGGCGCTTATTTTGGGCGCCGTATTTGGGTTTTGTCGCAATTATGCTCGCTACGGATTTTCGGTGTGATTTATAGCATTTAAGGCCGCGCCCGCGCCCAGCGAGCACTAAACATATATGTTTTGAAGACAGGCTTATATACTAAAATTTCATCCTGCGACAAATAGCTCGCAAAGGCGTAAATATAGGATAAACTAGCCAAATTTTAAAATTTAGCTCCGCGGCGAGTAGCCATATTCTTTTATCGAAGCCTATGAAAGCAGCGTTAGCTTTTGCGTTTGAATTTTATCATTTCGGCGCAGCAGGGCTTTAAATTTAATCTAAAATTTTGCAAAATTTTAAAATTCCGCCCGCTCTTATGCTTTTTTAAAGCAAAATTCTATAAAATACCGCTTCCGCAATGGGCTATCGTCTAATGGCAGGACAACAAACTCTGGATTTGTGAATATAGGTTCGACCCCTATTAGCCCATCCACTTAAATTTTTTAATCCCCTTTATCATAGCTAGCATTTGAAATTAATTTGCGCGTCATTTTTGCAGATCGTGGCAGCATTCGCCGGCTAAGGCAAATTGCATCGAGCCATAAATAGGCAAAATTTTATCGAGCTAATAAGTAAGTTGCCGCTTTAAAGCGGTGGATTATTTGATTTTTTTTCTGCCTTTGTAAGTGGCGATGCTTTGATACGAGCCATCCTTTTTAAACGCCACCACGTCATAGATCTCGGGCTGAGAGCCTTGCTCCATACCTGGTGCTTCTAGTGGCATGCCAGGTACTGCTATGCCGATAACGTCTTTAGGCTTATTTTTTAGTAACGTGCGGATTTCGCCTACTGGCATATGCCCCTCGATTACATACCCGTCTATGATCGCGGTGTGGCAGCTAGCGAGCTCTAGCGGAAGCCCAAGCTCATTCTTTTTCTGAATAAGCGGCTCGTCAGCCAGCGAAATCATCTCGACTTCAAATCCGTTTTGCTCCATGTATTTTGCCCAGTTGTGACAACAGCCGCAACTCTCGCCGTGATAGACCTTGACATGTTCGCTCGCCGCCGCATAGCTACCTAATGCCGCTAAAAGCGCACCTACAAATAAAATTTTCTTCATATTTTACTCCAGTGATTAAAAGTCCTCGATTATACAATACGTATAGTAAATTTTTAAGAGCGAACCATATAACTCTAAGATTAAATTTGACGAAGCAGACCCGCTCGTAAGCCGAAATTTTACAAAATTTTAAAATTTCGGCGTCGCGGATAAGTTGGTTATAGGCACTGAGAGAGTGCTGATTTGATAGCGGATTTTGATACGTAGCCTTCCGAGTCGCTGGTAAGTGATACGTCGCAGCCTGGCTTATAGTTTTTCCAGGTGTAGATATTGCCATTGTCTTCGGTTGTTTTGATGGAGTCTGGCTGTTTATTCCACGCAGAAATTACTTGATTGATATGAAATGCATCGCTGCGGTTTTTCGGCGCATTAGTCATACCTGTGCTATCGGGCAAGGTCGTTTCGACCATATCGGTGGTGCCTGCGGTGGAAACCTCTTGGACTTTATCATTTACGCCGCCGATATTTGTTTTGCTGCTTTGGGATTTTGTTTGATTGCGTACTCCGCTTGGTTCGTTGGATATATTCCAGTTGGAACAACCGATAAAAAATACCGCTGCTACGAGCGCAGCTATTAAATTTCTCATAAAATTCTCCTTCAAAAATTTCGTTGCGATAGTAGCACATTTATCTTTAGTTTAAAATAAATCCGAGCCCTTGAAATTTGAAATTTCGTAGGAATTTTGTGAGGCGTTTCAGTAGGAATTTATAAAATTTGAGATAATATTGCAACTTTTCATACCAAACGGGCTTTTAAATTTTGCACGGCAAATGCCTTTTTGGCTACCAAATTTTAAAGGATTTTTGATGTATGCTATCATCAAACACGGCGGCAAGCAGTATAAGGTCGAAGAGGGCAACTACCTAAATTTAGACCATTTTAATGCTGAGCCGAAAGCAAAGCTCGAACTTAGCGAAGTTTTAGCGCTAAACGACGGCGAGTTAAAGGTAGGAGCACCGTTCGTAAAGGGTGCCAAGGTGGTTTTGGAAGTCGTTTGCGAGGGCAAAGATAAAAAAGTCGTTATCTTCAAAAAACGCAGACGTAAAGATTCAAAAGTAAAACGCGGCTTCAGACGCCAATACACCCGCGTCAAAGTCGTTTCGATTAACGCATAAAGGATAGGAAATGGCACACAAAAAAGGTCAAGGCTCAACCCAAAATAATAGAGATAGTATCGGACGCCGCTTGGGCGTCAAAAAATTTGGCGGCGAGTTCGTTCGCGCAGGCAACATCATCATCCGCCAGCGCGGCACTGCGACGCACCCGGGTTGCAACGTAGGCATGGGTAACGATCACACTATTTTCGCGCTGATCGACGGCGTCGTAAAATTTGAGCGAAAAGATAAAAACCGCAAAAAAGTATCGGTTTATCCAGCCGCGTAATTACCGCTAAAATCTTCGGGGGCGCAAGCCCCTCTTTTAAAATTTCATCCGTTTAAAAATTATCTTCAACTCATTTGGCTATAATTGCCGTTTAAAATTTAAGGATAGCTATGTTCATAGACAGCGTAAAATTTAGCGTCAAATCAGGCGACGGCGGCGCAGGTTGCGTTAGCTTCCGCCGCGAAAAATTCGTCATCTTAGGCGGTCCCGACGGCGGCGACGGCGGCGACGGCGGCGACGTGTATTTTAGGGTTGATAAAAATTCCCACACCCTCTCATCCTATAAGGGCAAGCGTGAGTTTAAAGCGCAAAACGGCGCGCCCGGCGAGGGTCGCAAAAAGACCGGCAAAAGCGGCGAGGATCTCTATCTCATCGTCCCTCCAGGCACCAGCGTTTACGACGAGGATAGTGGCGAGCTGGTGCTTGATATGCTAAATGACGGCGAGACGAGGCTATTTTTAAAAGGCGGCAAAGGCGGGCTTGGCAACGTGCACTTTAAAAGCTCGATTAACCAAGTCCCAGAATACGCGCAAAAAGGCCTAGAGGGGCAGACGCGCGAGGTGCGCTTGGAGCTAAAACTCATCGCTGACGTGGGGCTCGTAGGCTTTCCAAACGTGGGCAAAAGCACGCTAATCTCGACCGTCTCAAACGCTAAACCTCAGATCGCAAACTACGAGTTTACCACGCTCACGCCAAAGCTCGGTCTAGTCGAGGTGGACGAATACAGCGGCTTTGTCATGGCCGATATCCCGGGCATTATCGAGGGTGCTAGCGAAGGGCGCGGGCTTGGCGTGCAGTTTTTAAAACACGTCGAGCGCACGAAAATTTTGCTTTTTATGCTCGATCTTGCGAACTACCGCAGCCTTGAGGAGCAGTTTGACGCGCTGAGGGCCGAGACGGCGAAATTTTCAGGCGAGCTTGCAAAAAGAGACTACGCGATCGCACTAACTCGCGCGGACGCGGCCGAAAATTTGCAGGAAAAATTTTACGCGTTTTTGTCGCATTTGGGGCTTGCGGGTACGGCTGGCGAGATGAAATTTAAACAAGATATTTATGAGCTTGACGCCTCTAAGCCGTTTTTTGTAATGCCGATATCTTCGGCGACTGGGCAAAATATAAACGAGCTAAAATTTAACCTGCTTGAGTTGCTTAAAAAAGAGTTATAATATTTTTATTAAGGATTATAAAATGAGCATTGGTTCAGAGTGGAATAAATGGGATTTACATATTCATACGCCATTATCTATTGTTCAGCATTATGGCAATGATACTGAAGAAGTGTGGGAGAAATATATTAAAGACATAGAAAATCTACCTCCTGAATTTAAAGTTTTAGGCATTAATGACTATCTTTTTCTTGACGGTTATGAAAGGCTAAAAAAAGAAAAGGAACAAAATGGTAGATTGCGAAATATAAATCTTATGCTACCCGTTATTGAATTTAGGATAGAAAAATTTGCAGGTGTAGAATTTAGTGGTTTAAAAAGAATAAACTTACATGTAATTTTTTCAGATAAATTAAATATCGAAACTATTAAAAGTCAATTCTTAAATACATTAGAGCAGAGTTATTCTATCGAAAGTAATTCTGAAAAATGGCATAGAGCAATTACTAAAGATAGCCTAAGAGATTTGGGGCAAAAAATTATCGATAGTGCACCAGAAGAACAAAAGCAAAAATACCAAAGCCCATTAATAGAGGGCTTTAATAACTTAAATATTAAAGAAGATGATATTTTTAAGGCACTTGACAAAGATTGTTTTGTAGGAAAATATCTTATAGCAATAGGCAAGACAGAATGGGATGAATTAAAATGGTCGGAAAGTTCTATTGTAACTAAAAAAGATATAATAAATAAATCAGATATAATATTTACTTCCGCAAAAAGCATTGAAGCATTCAATAAAGCAAAAAGCAAACTCAAAGAATGTGGTGTTAAAGATTTATTATTAGATTGCAGCGATGCACATTATTTCTCTAATAGTAGCGAAAAAGATAGGATTGGAAAATGCTATACTTGGATTAAGGCAGATACAACTTTTGAAGGTTTGAAGCAAGTAATTTACGAGCCCACAAGGATATACATTGGAGAAAATAAACCACAGGCGGCTATCTATAAAATCGAGGAAATTAAATTAAATTTTGACGATAACATAAAGTGGGGTGAAGATAATTTTTGTTTTGTAAATTTTAAGGAGGCCATTAAATTTAGTCCTTATCTAAATTGTATTATAGGAGGAAGAGGGAGTGGCAAAAGTACTCTACTAAATTTAATAGCTGAAAAAATAGGCAAAGGCAATAAAGATATATTTAGGCAACTTAGCGAAAAAGACATAGCTTTAAAAGTGGATATTACTCCTAATAGTATTCAAAATATTGAATACTTAGCACAAAATGAAATAGAGGAATTTGCGACAAATTCAAAGAAATTTACTCAAGCCATCTTTGAGAGGCTTAATAAAAAATCAGATGATAGATTAAAAAGTATTCAAGAGCAAGTTTCTTTGAAATTAGATAAATTTGATAGACAAATAAGTAGATTGATTGCTCGTTATGAAATTGCTAAAAATTTAAATGAGAAAAATATAGAATTACAAAATGCAAATCGCTTACTAAAAACTTTTACTGACAAGCAATTTAATAAAAATTATGCAATGATAAATGTTTTGCTCGCAGAAAAGAATACAAGAGTAAAGTGGAAATCTAATTATCAAGAGTATATATCCAATTTATTAAGTATGATCAATGAAATTGAATCAAAATTTTTAGACAAAGATGAATCTTCTGATACTTGGGCGCACGATAATACTTATAAAAAGTCTTGTGAATTATTAAGAGACGAATTAAAATCAGTGCTTAATAAATATCAAAACATATCGTTTGATAAAGACGAGAAGAGATTGTGTGAGATAGAGCAAAATATTGGTGAACTTAAAAGCAGTATAGATACCTATTTAAATAGTATGGGCTATACTCTTGAAAACCTAAGTGATCTAAAAAAGGCAATATCAAATATTTCTAATATTGAAAATGAAATAAAATCTTTCAATGATCGAATGGAGAGTATCGAACAAGAGATACGAGAATTTTCAATTTCAGACATTGATGACGATGTAAATGATTTCAAAAATAACATAGATGCAGAGATTTCTAATATTAATGACTATTTTGCAGACATAGCAAACAGCAACCCTAAAAATGTTAAAAATATACAAGTATGTTACTCCTTGGAAGACAATATTATTGATAATATTATTGATGAATTTGCAAGCATACTTAATTTAAAAATATCTGCTACTTCAAAAGATTATTTGCGGCAGGTCGGATACAATAGCGTTTTAAATGCCGAAAATACTCAAAATTTTATTGAACATATTCCATACAGGAACTCACAGGCGTATAATATTTTAATCGATATTTTTTCTTTAGATTTAAATTTCGAGATATATAAACTGCTTATCAAAAAGCATTTAAGAGATATTAATCAATATAAAATATTAAAAGTTTTATATGATAATAAAGAATTAGAACGATCTTCGTTCGGTCAAAGGTGCACCGCAGTTATAGTAATGCTACTTTCTCTTGGGAATAATCCAATTATAATAGATGAACCAGAAACGCATTTGGATAGCTTGCTTATAGCCAACTACTTGGTTGAATTAATCAAACAGCAAAAGAATGGCAGGCAAATTATTTTTGCGACGCATAATGCTAATTTTGTATTAAATGCTGATGCAGAGCTTATTGTAAAATTAGAGAATATTGACGGATTTAGCACTAGCACCTCTTTTACTATAGAAGATTTAAGCCATAGGGAAGATTTGCTAAAACTTGAGGGCGGCAAGGAAGCGTTTAAAAAACGAGAGCAAAAATATGATATTTAGCTTGAGAGGAAGGCAATGAATATAGTTTTTATGGGTACGCCCGAGTATGCGGCTAAAATTTTACGCGCGCTTACGGAGGCGAAATTTCAGATCGCGGCCGTCTTTACACAGCCCGATAAACCCGTCGGTAGAAAGCAAATTTTAACTCCGAGCGAGGTTAAAGTTTACGCGCAGCAGCACCTTCCCACTGTGCCGATCTTTCAGCCTGCGAGCTTAAAAGACGAAGCGGTCGCGGCACAGATAAAGGAGCTAAAGCCTGATTTTATCGTGGTCGCCGCATACGGTAAAATTTTGCCGCAAAGCGTGCTTGATATCGCGCCTTGCATAAATCTGCACGCTTCGATCCTGCCTAAATACCGCGGCGCAAGTCCGATCCAAAGCGCGATCTTGGCGGGCGAAAAGCAGACGGGCGTGACGGCGATGCTTATGGATGCGGGGCTTGACACGGGCGATATGCTTGATTTTGCCTACACGCCTTGCGAGGATAAAACGGCGGCGCAGCTGTTTGACGAACTGGGCGATCTAGCGGGCGAGCTGATAGTGCGAGTGCTGCGAAATTTTGTAAATTTAACGCCGCTTAAGCAAGAGGGCGCGCAGGCTACGCACTGCAAAAAAATAAGCAAATCAGACGGGCTTTTTAGCTTTGAGCAGAGCGCGGAGCAGATTTATAATAAATTTCGCGCGTTAACGCCCTGGCCCGGGATCTATCTAGCTAGCGGGTTAAAAATTTTAGAACTAGAGCTTTTGCGCGAATCTTGCGGGCGTAAATTTGAACGCGCTGGCGAAATTTTGCACATTGATAAGCTCGGCTTTTGCGTTTCTTGCAATGATGGCGCGGTTAAGATCATAAAGGTGCAAGAACCCGGCAAAAAGCCCGTGGATGCTAGCGCGTATCTAAACGGCAAGCGGCTAAAGATCGGTGATCTGCTATGCTAGGCGGGATTTTAAATTATCGCGTTTTGTGCCACGCTTTTGATGCTATGCTGGGATTTTATTTGCGCCGCGCTTTTGGGATCGCGGCGAAATTCTGCTCCAGGTACAGTTGTAAAGTAAAATTTTGCCGCGCGGAATTTCGAAGCGAAGCTCCAAAACCAAGGCTTTATAAAATTTTAAAACCTCGCTTCTATACTTTAAAATTTTACGCTCACAGGAGCTTGAAATTTTGCCGCCTCGGTTGCAGACTTTGCGGCGTCGCACCGAACACGCACCATTTAAAATTCTATGATCGTGCCGCAGAATTTTTGCAAGATAAAGCTTTAAAATTTTATCGCAGTGCCGCTAGGAAAATCCGCGTTACCAAAAAATTTAGCAAGATCGCAAAATTTCATCGCATAAAATTTTGCTACGCCGTAAAATTTTATCGTGCTAAATTTTATCTTGTCTCAAAACTCTATCGCTACGCGGAATTTAAACGCTTGCAATATTTCAAGGCGAGCCATTCGTCTTACGCAAGGAGCGGGTTTTGCAGATAGAATTTGTAGAGCAAATGCCCTCTACGCAGGAGTTTTTAGTAGGCGCCGTGCGCGAAGGCAGGATAACGCCGTCTTTTGCGATAGCCGCAAATCGCCAAAGCGCCGGTATCGGCTCGCGGGGCAATGATTGGGAGGGCGCGAGCGGCAATCTCGCATTTTCGTTCTGTGTCGCGCAGAGCGATCTGCCCGCAGATGTGCCGCCTCAGTCGGCGAGTATATATTTTGCGATGATTATGCAGGAGCTTCTCGCATCGCTCGGTTCGCAGCTTTGGCTTAAATGGCCCAACGATTTTTATCTGGGCGAGCGCAAAATCGGTGGGACTATGACGAATAAGATCAAAAATACCCTCGTCTGCGGCATTGGCATGAACCTACTCGGTGCGCCCGAATATGCGGGAATTTTAGATATAAAAATCAGTGCAAAAGACGCTATATTGGGCTTTTTCGCGCTATATGAAAATAAAATCTCGTGGAAGCAAATTTTTAGAAATTTTTCGTTACAATTCCAAAAATCGCAAAAATTTAGCGTTCATCTAGGCGGTGAAAAAATTTCGCTCGCGCAGGCTAAACTTTGCGAAGACGGATCGATCATAATAAATGAAGAAAGGGTTTATGCTTTAAGATGAGTGAAGTAATTACGATTGCCAATCAAAAAGGCGGCGTCGGAAAGACGACCACAGCGGTTAATCTTGCTGCGTCGCTAGCGATAAAGAAAAAGCGGGTTCTACTGATCGATGTAGACCCTCAGGCGAACGCTACGACCGGACTTGGCTTTAACCGCAGCGACTTTGAATTTAACATTTATCACGTCCTAACGGGGCGTAAAAGCATGTCCGAAGTGATCCAAAAGACCGAACTTGAGTTTATGGATCTAGTACCGTCAAATATCGGACTTGTAGGCATCGAGCGCGAAGTAAGTGAAGAGAAAGACTTCAAACTAATGCTAAAAAATAAAATTTCCGAGGTTAAGGACAGATATGATTTCATCATCATCGATTCGCCGCCGACGCTGGGTAGCATTACTGTAAATGCCTTAGTCGCAAGCGATAGCGTCATCATCCCGATTCAGTGTGAATTCTATGCACTCGAAGGCGTCGCGTTGATCCTAAATACCGTAAAAGTCGTCAAGCAAACGCTCAATAAAAATTTAAAAATTCGCGGATTTTTGCCTACGATGTATAGTTTGCAAAACAATCTCGCTAAAGAAACGGTCGCGAATTTACGCGAGTATTTCGACGATAAGCTCTTTCGTATCGGCAAGAGTGATGATCTAGTCATCATTCCGCGCAATATTAAGCTAGCCGAAAGCCCAAGCTTTGGCAAGCCGGTGGTTTTATACGATATAAAATCTGCTGGCTCCATCGCTTATCAAGACCTCGCTAAATCCATAATGGAGCAAAAATGGGCAAGGTAAAAAGAGCACTCGGTCGCGGGCTCGGTGCGATTTTAGACGACGTAGAAAGTTCCTATAACAGGGAGCTAGAAAGTGGAAATGCCGATAGCTTAGTTATCGAAATCGATGTTGATAAAATCGAGCCAAATCCGTATCAACCGCGGCAGAGCTTCGATGAGGAGGCACTTAGGCAGCTGAGCGAAAGCATCGCCCGCCACGGGCTTATTCAGCCTATCATTGTTATTCAAAAAGATGATTCTTACGTCCTTATCGCCGGCGAGCGACGCCTAAGAGCGACGAAGCTTTTGGGCGAGAGTAAAATCAAAGCCGTAGTCGCGGACATAAAATCTCAAAATTTAAGAGAGCTTGCCCTCATCGAAAATATCCAGCGCGAGGATCTAAATCCTATCGAGCTTGCTAAGTCCTATAAGGAGCTCATCGGCGAATACAGGATCACGCAAGAGGAGTTAGCCGACATCATCAAAAAGTCCCGCACACAGATTACAAACACGTTAAGGCTTTTAAATTTATGCTCCGAAGTGCAAGACGCCATAAGCGCAGATAAAATTTCGCAAGGGCACGCCAAGATAATGGTTGGACTCGAAAAAGAGGATCAAATTTTAGCTCTAAATACCATTTTAGGACAGCGTCTAAGCGTAAGAGATACCGAAACTTTAGTAAAAAAGCTCAAAGATAAAACCGTTCCGAAAGAGAAAAAGCCCGGTGCGGAATTTCAAAGCTTCAAGCCTGAGCTTTTAAAGCTAAAGGCCAAGCTTGATCAATTTGGTAAAATAAGTATCAAAGAGCGTAAAATTTCGATCGAATTTAGCGAAATTTTACAAATTTCCGAGTTTTTAAAGAAAATCGGATGATTTTTTATAGTGTATTTTAATTTTTCATATTGTAAAATACGCATTTTGTTTAAAACTAACCTAGAGGAGGTGCGATGCTAGACGTAAGTTTAACCGCCATGATAACGACCATCGTCGTATTTTTAGCTTTGATTTACTTCTTAAATATCAAGCTTTATAGACCACTACTTTTGCATATGGAAAAGCGAGAAGCTATTATTAAAGAAGATGAGGCAAATGCGATGAAAAATGCACAGGATGCAGATGCCGATAAAGCAGAGATCGTAAGAATCATGGATGCTGCGAAGTTGCAAGCTGTTAAAATAAAGCAAGAGGCGATGGATAGTGCGAAGCAGGCTGCCGCCAGAGAAATAGCCGAGAAAAGAGCCGCGATGGAGGAAGATTTCGATCAATTCTTAGGCGGTTTGGATGAGCAAAAGCGCAACCTAAGAAATGATTTGCAAGCCAAAATTCCGGAATTTAAAAATGTCCTAAGCAGCGCTGTGGCTAAAGTATGAGGATTTTAGTATGAAAAAATATCTATTTTTATTTATAATTCCCGCGTTTGTTTTAGCAAGCGATGGGCACGATGGAGTCAAGGACTACGACGTGCTGTGGCGAAGCATAAATTTCATTTTGTTTTTCGGAATTTTGTTTTATCTTTTAAAAGGTCCCGCAAAAGCGGCATATCAAGGTAGGATCGACGGCATCGCATCTAGACTTGAAGCTAATCAAAAAATTTTAAAAGAGTCCGCAGCTCGCAAAGAGCAAGCTAAAAAAGATCTGCAAGATGCTAAGGTCCAAGGCGCAGCTTTAATCGAAACTGCTAAAAAAGAGATCGTGTTCGCCGCCGAAAAGATAAAAAATGCGACCGAGCAGGAGATTGCGAATTTGCAAAAATCTTTCGACGAGCAGAAGAGCTTTGAGGCGCGCAAGATCAAAAAAGAGGTCGTAAGCGAGATACTGGATGACGTTTTTGCATCGGATGACATTAAATTCGGTCAAGATAAGCTGGTTAAAATCGTAGAGAAAAAGGTCGGATGATGATAAATAACACCTCAAAAAGATATGTAAACGCCCTGATACTGAGCTATAAAAAAGATGAACTAGGCTCTGTTTTGCAGACGCTCGAGAGCGTCGCGAGTGCATTTAGAATTCCAAAATTCCAAGATATTGTAAAATCCCCGACGCTAAAAGAGGAATCCAAAGTGGAACTTATTGCGTCGTTTATAAAAAATCCAAGCGAAAAAATCGTAAATTTTATTAAACTTTTAGCTAAGAATAGGCGTATTGCGCTAATTCCACAGATAGTCGAGGAGCTGCGCAAGAATATTGCGGCGCTGGATAATAAATACTTAGGCAAAATTTATTCCGCTACCGAAATAGACGCCGCAAAAATAAAAGAGCTAGAGGCTAAAATTTCAAAGAAATTTAATGCAGATATTACTCTGCAACCCGTTAAAAGCGAGCTTGAAGGCATTAAGATCGAAGTCGAGGATCTTGGATTTGAGATTAGTTTTTCAGTTGATAGATTGAAACAAAAAATGAGCGAATATATTTTAAAAGCAATTTAAAGGAGTAAAGCGTGGGTGCGAAAATTAAGGCAGACGAAATCAGCAGCATAATCAAAGAGCGAATCGAAAATTTCGATCTTAGCGTTGATATCGAAGAAACCGGCAAGGTCGTTTCGGTCGCAGACGGCGTTGCTAATGTTTACGGCTTAAAAAACGTAATGGCTAACGAGATGGTCGAATTCGAAAACGGAGCTCGTGGTATCGCGTTAAATTTAGAGGAGAGCAGTGTCGGCATCGTTATTTTAGGCGATACTAGCGGTATTAACGAAAGTAGTAGCGTTAAAAGACTGGGTAAGCTTTTGCGCGTTCCGGTAGGTGATGCCCTAATAGGTCGCGTGGTAAACGCTCTAGGCGAACCGATCGACGGCAAAGGCGCGATAGAGACCAGCGATACTAGATTTGTCGAAGAAAAGGCTAAAGGCATCATGGCTCGTAAATCCGTCCATGAGCCACTTCAAACGGGTCTTAAGGCGATAGACGCGCTAGTGCCGATCGGTCGCGGACAGCGCGAGCTCATCATCGGCGACCGCCAAACAGGAAAAACCACCGTTGCTGTTGATACCATCATCAATCAAAAGGGCCAAGACGTTATCTGCATATATGTAGCAATCGGTCAGAAGCAATCCACCGTCGCACAAGTCGTTAAAAAGCTTGAAGAATACGGCGCGATGGATTATACGATCGTAGTTGCAGCCGGTGCTAGCGAGGCAGCCGCGCTTCAATACTTGGCGCCATATTCGGGCTGCACGATGGGCGAGTATTTCAGAGATAACTCCCGCCACGCGCTTATCATCTACGATGATTTGAGCAAGCATGCGGTTGCGTATCGCGAGATGTCACTTATTTTGCGTCGTCCGCCGGGACGCGAGGCGTATCCTGGCGACGTATTCTACCTGCACTCTCGTTTGCTTGAACGTGCTAGTAAGCTAAGCGACGCACTCGGTGCAGGTAGCCTAACGGCGCTTCCTATTATCGAGACGCAGGCAGGCGACGTTTCGGCATATATCCCTACAAATGTCATCTCCATCACCGACGGTCAAATTTTCCTAGAGTCTGGTTTGTTTAACTCTGGAATTCGTCCTGCGATCAACGTAGGTCTTTCGGTTAGCCGCGTCGGCGGTTCTGCACAGATTAAAGCGATCAAAAAGGTCTCGGGAACCTTGCGCCTAGATCTCGCTCAATACCGTGAGCTTCAGGCATTTGCGCAGTTTGCGAGCGATTTGGACGAGAGCAGCCGTAAGCAGCTGGATCGCGGACAAAGAATGGTTGAAATTTTAAAACAGCCTCCTTATTCGCCGCTTCCGGTCGAAAATCAAGTGGTCATCATCTTTGCGGGAAGCCGCGGATTTTTAGACGACGTGCCTACGAGCTCAATTGGCAAATTTGAAGCTGAGCTCTATCCGTATATTGAGGCAAAATATCCTGAAATTTTTGAAGAGATCAGAAGCAAAAAGACCATCGAGAAGGATTTGGAAGAAAATTTAATTAAGGCTCTAAATGACTTTAAAGCGACCTTTGCCGCTTAAGAAGGCTAAATTATGGCAAATTTAAAGGATATAAAACTTCAAATCAAAAGCGTCAGAAATACGGAGAAGACTACCAAAGCTATGAAGCTGGTCTCCAACGTTAAGCTTAAAAACACAAAAGAAGCGGCGATGCGCTCGCGAGCTTATGCGGTGAAGATTAACGAGGTCTTGGGTGAAATTTCTGCGCGCGTTAAAAATTACGTAGGCAATAATTCGGGCAACGACGAAAAACTTAGAATTTTTGATACCACGCGGGAAGTAAAGGTGGTTGATCTGTTGTTTATCACTGCAGATAAAGGGCTTTGCGGCGGTTTTAATATCAACACCATCAAAAAGATCAAAGCTTTGATCGAGGAGCTTAAAGCGAAAAAGATCAAAGTCCGCCTTCGCGCCGTCGGCAAAAAAGGAATAGAATATTTCGATTTTCAGGGCATTGAGCTTTTGGAGCGATATATCGGCGTGAGCTCATCTCCATCGTCCGAGAAAGCTAACGAAATCGTCCAAGCCGCGGTTAAGGATTTTAACGAAGGCAAAACCGATGAAGTCATACTCGTCCACAACGGCTATTTGAATATGATTACTCAAGAGATGCGGGTAAATACGTTGGTGCCAATCGGTGAGCCTGCGATTAGCGAGGACGCTTTAAAAACATCTACATTGGAAGTAGAGGTTGAAAGTCCTGAGGATGAAGAAACATTGATGTTAAATTTAATCCAGAGCTACCTTAGCTACAGCATGTATTACGCGCTTATTGACTCTTTGGCAGCGGAGCATTGCTCGAGAATGAATGCGATGGAGAATGCGACAAATAACGCTAAGGAGCGCGTATCGCAGCTAAATTTAGCATACAACAAAGCCAGACAAGGCTCTATCACGACTGAGCTTATCGAGATCATAAGCGGCGTCGAATCAATGAAATGAAAGGAAAACGGATGAAAGGAATAATTTCTCAGGTAATGGGTCCTGTGGTCGATGTCGATTTCAAGGATTACTTGCCGAAGATTAATGAAGCTATCGAGGTTAAATTTGACGTCGAGGGCGCTCATCGCAGGCTGATCCTAGAGGTAGCCGCGCACCTTGGAGACAATCGCGTCCGCACGATCGCTATGGATATGAGCGATGGACTTAGGCGAGGGCTTGAGGCTACGGCTCTTGGCGCGCCTATTACGGTGCCTGTGGGCGAGAAAGTTTTGGGTAGAATTTTTAATGTCACGGGCGATCTGATCGACGAGGGCGAGGATGAGAAATTTGAAACCCGCTGGTCGATCCACAGAGATCCGCCTAGCTTTGAAAACCAAAGCACGAAGAGCGAAATTTTTGAAACCGGCATTAAGGTAGTCGATCTGCTAGCCCCTTACGCGAAGGGCGGTAAGGTAGGTCTATTCGGCGGTGCTGGCGTCGGCAAGACCGTCATCATTATGGAGCTAATTCACAACGTCGCTTTCAAACACAGCGGTTACTCCGTATTTGCGGGCGTCGGCGAACGAACGAGAGAGGGAAATGACCTTTATAACGAGATGAAAGAATCCGGAGTTTTGGATAAAGTCGCCTTAACCTACGGTCAGATGAACGAGCCGCCGGGGGCGAGAAATCGCATCGCGCTAACCGGCCTTACGATGGCTGAATATTTCCGCGATGAGCTAGGGCTTGACGTTTTGATGTTTATCGATAATATCTTCCGTTTCTCGCAGTCGGGTTCGGAGATGTCCGCGCTTTTAGGGAGAATTCCGTCCGCAGTCGGTTATCAGCCTACGCTTGCTAGCGAAATGGGTAAACTGCAAGAGCGTATCACTTCGACCAAAAAGGGCTCCATTACCTCCGTCCAGGCTGTTTACGTGCCTGCGGATGACCTTACCGACCCTGCGCCGGCGACCGTTTTTGCGCACCTTGATGCGACGACCGTTTTAAACAGAGCGATCGCCGAAAAAGGAATTTATCCTGCCGTCGATCCGCTTGATTCGACCTCAAGAATGCTTGATCCACAAATCATCGGCGAGGAGCATTACAAGGTCGCTCGCGGCGTCCAAGCGGTGCTTCAGAAATATAAAGATTTGCAAGACATTATCGCGATTTTGGGTATGGACGAACTTAGCGAAGAGGATAAGCTCGTAGTCGAGCGCGCTAGAAAGATCGAACGCTATCTATCTCAGCCATTTTTCGTAGCCGAGGTATTTACCGGAAGTCCGGGCAAATATATCTCGTTAGAGGAAACTATTACTGGCTTTAAGGGAATTTTAGAGGGCAAATACGACGATCTGCCGGAGAATGCCTTTTATATGGTAGGAAATATCGACGAGGTAGTAGCAAAAGCCGAAAAGATGAAAGCATAGGAATTTTAAGATGAAAGAATTTTTGCTTTTAGATATCGTTACGCCCGAAGGGATGGTCTTTTCGGGCGAAGTCAAATCCGTCCAACTCCCTGGCATCACCGGTGAGATGGGCGTTTTGCCTGGGCATGCGAGTTTGCTAACGGGACTTAAAGACAAAAGCGAAGGCGGAGTCGTTGAGATCGTAGATAAAGACGGCAAAAAGCAGCTTGTTTTGGTAAACGACGGATTTTTGGAAGTTACCGAAGAAAAAACTACTATCCTAGCCACTCAAGCCGTAGCTATCGGAGGCGATAGCGAAAGCGCCGTAGCGAAGTCTTTGCAGCGCGCCAAAGATATGCTTGCGTCTATTAGCTCCGATGCGGCAAATTCCGCAGCAATCATGGCTAGAGTTGACGAATTCGCAAGGCAAAGTTAAATATGCTAGATCTAATTTTAAGTTATTTTACGAGAAGTACGTTTATTACGATATTCGTGCTTTCTTGGTTATCCATTTATTTTATCGTCACTTTTACGATTTTGATCTCCAGATTTGTAGGGCTTAGTGCGTGGCAACACCGCGAAGCAAAGGCGCTCGAATCCTTGCTGATGGGCGGTAGGATTTCGCTTTCGGGCTCTATTTTTCAAAAAGTAAATACCGATAAAATTTCAAAAGAAGCCTTGGAAATTTATAAAGGCAAAGCCGAACGCGACTCCACTAGCGGACTTACCTGGCTATCTATCGTCGCCTCCACTTCGCCATTTATCGGGCTATTTGGTACGGTCGTTAGCATACTTCACACATTTTCCAAGCTCGGCGGCGGAAATTCCGGCATCGATACTATCGCTCCTGCGATTAGCGAGGCCCTGGTTGCCACAGGATGCGGAATTTTTGTAGCGATACCCGCATACACCTTTAGCTTACTTATAAAACGCAAAGCATACGAAGTTATGAGCATTATAAATCGTACAGCGGATATTTTGCTATTTAAAGCAAACACTGGAAAAGCTATTTAATGTATAATTTCGACGAAAATCCAGAGTTAAATATCACTCCGCTCGTCGATATTATGCTTGTTTTGCTAGCGATTTTAATGGTCGCGCAAACGGCGATTATCTACGATGAGAAGATCGAACTGCCTAGTGGCTCAAAAGCACAGGTTTCGGAAAATACCGCAGAATTCTTGCTTGTGCGTATCGGCGAAGATCGCAAGGTTTATATCGACAAAGGCTCGATGAGCCTAGCTGAATTCCCGGATAATCTCGTGCTGCTTAAAGGCACCGGCAAGTATAGCTTGGAAAAACCCGTCTATATCCAAGCCGATAAGAGACTCATTTATGACGATGTAATGTTTGTCTTAAAGAGCTTAAAGCAAGCGGGTTTTACTAAAGTCGCGCTTCAAACAAATGGCTAATTATTCAAATTTTACGGGGGTTAAATACGATAATTTCAAATCGTTTTTAATCGCCCTTTTTGCCTATCTGCTGGTGATTTTTGTTCTTTTATATCAAATTTCAAAGCCGCAGGAAAAATTTAAAAAATATACTGACAATCCCAACGATTATATGGATGTTACTTTTGATTTCGAAATAGATGATAAACTTCCGTCCGCGCCTGAAATCGCTAAAGAAACAAAGCAAGGCGAGTTTGACAATAAGAATGTGAAGGACGTGCCGGAGGATAAAATTAAGACTACGGCGCAAGTAGTTCCGCCGCCTCCGGTGCAGGCGAAGCCGAAAGAGCCCGAAAAGCCGAAGGAAGAGCCAAAACCGGAACCTAAAAAGGACGAGCCTAAAGCTGAGCCCAAAAAAGAGGAGCCCAAGCCTGAGCCTAAGTTGGAAGATAAACCTTCCGAAAAAGTAGTAGAGAAAAAAGAGGAAACTAAGCCGGAGCCAAAAAAAGAGGAAAAACCGAGCTTGAGCGATCTTTTTTCGGATACGACTAAGGACAATAAGAAGCTTGAGGAGAGCGCTAAAGCTAGCGACGCCGTTCAGAGTAACAAAAAGTCCGATAAAGAAACCGCAACCTCTAGTGCTAAGGATAAAGCGGCATCTAAAAATGCTGTCGTCAAATCCGATAAGCTTGGCGGCAGGACGCAAAGGACGGGCGAGTATAACGCTTATTACGGCGCTATCGAGAAGAAGCTTCAAGTTCTATGGAGCAGATATGTTGCGACCGCGAAGGACGACGCAAGGATTAAAATAGTCTTTAGCGCAGATGGGCGAGTGGCGGATTATACTATTATAGAGTTGGGGCGAGAGACTGAATTTAACCAGAAGTTGCGAGATTTTTTGGATAATCTATCGACTCAGAGTTTCCCGAAATCTCCCGACGGAGCGTCGCACGAGATTGATACTAGGATGTCCGACGTAATGAAGACAAATTAGAATTTGTAAGGAAAAAAAGTGAAGAGACTTTTTTGTATTTTTGCCTTTTGCTGTATGCTTTTTGCGACGGATTCGGAACAGAATTTTACTTATGAAAGAAATTCCGTTTCGCAAAAATCTGGTAAAATTCAAATTTCAAAGGAGCTAGATGCTTATTTTTCGCAGATGGCGTCGAAATTGCAAGCTCTATGGACGAAGTATCAAGCAGGCATTTCCGATGAGGCTAGAGTCCGCATAGAATTTAGCAACAATGGACGAGTTTTAAATTATCAAATTTTAGAGCTTGGGCGTAGCACAGAATTTAACCAAAAGCTAAGGAAATTTTTAGATGAGCTTCCTAAGCGAAGCTTTCCAAAATCACCGGATAATAAATCTCACACATTTGAAATGGTATTATCCGACGTAGCAAATTAAATTTAAGGAGAAAAGATGAAGAAATTACTTTTGATTCTTGCATTTTGCAGTAGCATTTTCGCGGCAGATGCGACTATGTCTATCGTAAACGAAGGGGTAAATCTCCCTAAAATCGTTGTTCAGGATGCATCGAACCTTGCAAATTCAGAATTTGGCAACAAATTCTTTAAACTTATGGTGGGCGATCTAAAGGTCGGCGCCACTTTCGAGGTCAGCGACGAGTATCTACAAAGCAGCTATGATGCAGGCGCTTCCGACAATCTAGGCTCTAGCGGCGCCGCTCTGATCGTGCGCTACGCGGTAAGTGATAAAAGCTCGCCGATGAGCCTAAAAGCCAAAGTGCTCGAGGCGAACAGCGGCAGGGTGATGTATGAGAAGAGCTTTACGCTTTCAAATGCCGAGAAATATCCGTTTTTAGCCCATATGGCGGTATCTGAGATCGTCAAGCAGCTAGGGTACTCAAACGTCGATTGGATGAAGGAGATGATTTTGCTCTCTCGCTACACTTCGACGCGTGAGAGCGAGATCATGGTGGCTGACTATACGCTTACCTACCAGCAGGTGGTGCTTCGCGGCGGATTAAATATCTTCCCTAAATGGGCAAGCGCGGCGCAGAACGAATTTTATTACACCTATTACGTCAATAAAAATACGCCCGCTATCTATAAATTTAATCTATCCAACGGTAGCAAAAGTAAAATTTTTACCGGTCACGGCATGACGATAGCTTCAGATGTAAGCGCCGACGGCAGAAAGCTACTTATTACGAACGCGCCTAAAGATCAACCAGATATTTATTTGTATGATATAGCCTCGGGCAGCGCTAAGCAAATTACCGATTACGCTGGCATTGATGTAAATGGAAATTTTATCGACGGCGATTCGCGCGTGGCTTTTGTGAGCGATCGTCTGGGCTATCCGAACGTATTTGCCACTAGCATAAACGGCGGTAACGTTCAGCAGCTCGTCTATCACGGCAAAAATAACAACTCCATTAGCACAAATGGCAATTACGTTACTTACTCTAGTCGCGACGGCGGGGGCGGATTTAATATATATTTAATCTCTACTCAAACCGATATGATTCGTCAGTTAACGGCTAGTGGCAAAAATATGTTTCCTAGATTTTCTAGCGATGGCGGCAGTATTATGTTTATCAAGCAAGATGGCAGCGGAAGCTCGGTAGGTATTATCAGAGTTAACGAGAATAAAAGTTTCCAATTTCCGTTAAGAGTGGGTAAAATTCAATCGGTTGATTGGTAAAATATTAAAAAATCTCGTGATATAATGACTTCAATTTTTTTTGAAAGGATAGAAAATGAAACATTTAGTTTTATCTTCGATAGCAGTTGCTGCTCTATTATTGAGCGGTTGTTCTAAAAAGACCCCAGAGGCCGATACTACAAGCACAAGTGATGCAGATAGACTAGCTGCTTTGGCATCTCAGATCCAAAGTGAAGTTGGCACTGTTTATTTCGACTTTGATAAATTTAATATTAGAGCCGATCAACAAGGCACAATCAATAATAACGCAGCTCTATTCAATCAAGCAGGCGCAGAGTCTCTAACCGTCAAAGTTGAGGGTAACTGCGATGAGTGGGGTTCTGATGAGTACAACTATGCTCTTGGTCTAAAGAGAGCTACTGCAGCTAAAGACGCATTGGTTGCTCAAGGCGTAAATGAGAGCAGAATTTCCGTAGTAAGCTACGGTGAGAGCAATATGGCTTGCACAGAGCATTCTAAAGAGTGCGACGCTCAAAACAGACGCGACGAATTCAAAGTTGGATTCTAATTTGAAATTTAAAAATTTCACGGTGGCGGCTCTTTTGGGAGCTGCCACTTTTTTAAATGCAGAAACTTCTGCATTTGATGCTGGCAATATTGATTCAGGCAGCTCTTACGGACTAACTGAAAACGAGCAAGTATTGCGCGATAACCGCAAGCGTATAAGCGAAATGCAAACTAGTGTAGATAATACACGCGAGAGTGTCGAAGGTTTGCGAAGCGTCCTTGAAGGAACAAATTCTAAAATTTCGAACCTGGAAAACAGGGTGGCGGATCTAGAAATTCGCGCTACCGGCAAAAGCCAAGGCAACAGCGAGCTAGATCAGATGAAACGAGATATCGCAACTATAAAAGCCCAAATTGCTGAAATCAATAAAAAATTAGGCAGCAGCGGCAGCGTAAAAAAAAACGCTGAATTAGACGCAGGCACTGCTCTGGCTCCCGCTAGTACAAAAACAGATTCCGATTTTAAATCAAAAGATCAAGCTTCAGTATTGAAAGAGGCCGATGCCTTATATGCTAAAAAAGACTATTCAGGCGCAAAAGAGCGCTACAATTATTTAGTATCTAAAAATTACAAGCCCGCTAAGGCAAACTATATGCTGGGCGAAATTTCATATTTTTCCGGCTCATACGCAGAAGCGATAAACTATTACAAAAAGAGCATCTCGCACAACGAGAGCCAAGACTACACCCCAAAACTTCTTTATCACACCGCGATCAGCTTCGATAAGATCGGCGATAAAGACAGCGCAGATAAATTCTACAAAGCGCTAAAGGCTTCATATCCGGACTCCAAAGAAGCCAAAGCCGCGCCCACTAGATAACTTAAATTTAAATACAAACTCAAAATAAAATTCTAAACAGGAGAAAACTATGGCTAACAACCGAGTTATAAAGATGCATTATGAGCTAAAAGACGGCAAAACCGGTGAAATTTTAGAGTCAAATTTAAACTCCGACCCGATTGCTTTTCTTAGCGGCAAAGATCAAATCATCCAAAAGCTGGAGGATGAAATTTTAAATTTACAAGCGGGCGAGAGCAAAACTGTTCGCATAAGCCCGAGCGACGGGGTCGGCGAGTATAAGCAGGACGCCGTGCAGATCCTGCCTAAAGAGCAGTTTGCGGGCATCGATCTGGTCGTCGGCATGGAGCTTTTCGGTCAGGCGGAGGACGGCGCGACTACCCGCGTGAGCGTCAAAGCTATCGGCGAGCAGGACGTTACCATCGATTTCAACCACCCATTCGCGGGCAAGGAGCTGGAATTTAACGTAAAAATCGTCGAGAACCGCGAAGCGACGGCAGACGAAATTCTTACCGGCCAGCCGGAGGGTGCGCACAGCTGCGGCTGCGGACATAATCATCACGAGGGGCACGAGTGCTGCGGCGGACACGGACACGATCACGCAGAAGATCACGAGTGTTGCGGAGGCCATGGGCATGCAGACAGTCATGAATGCTGCGGAGGCCACGATCACGGGAAAGATCACGAGTGCTGCGGCGGGCACCATCACGAGCATTAGGACTTTTTTATGAAATTTGCTTTTATCTTCCCTGGACAGGGCTGCCAAAGCGTAGGCATGGGCAGGGAGTTTTACGAAAACTCTGCTTCTGCGTGCGCGCTTTTGGATGAGGCTTCAGGCTTTACAGGCATTGATTTTAAAAATTTACTATTTGAGCCTAACGACAAGCTCGACGTTTCGGAATTTACGCAGCCTGCTATCGCGCTAAATTCTATGATGGCGCTTGCAGCGCTGCAAAAAAGAGCGGATCAAGAAAAGCTTAACATCGCTCCGCAGTTTTTGCTTGGCCATTCGCTGGGCGAGTTTAGCGCGCTAAGCGCTGCGGGAGGCATGGAGCCGAAGCAGATGCTAAAGCTCGTAAATATTCGCGGCAGGCTTATGCAGAGCGCCTGCGAGGGCAAAGGCGCCGGAATGATGGTGATCTTGGCTCTTGCCGACGAGGCGGTCGAGAAAATTTGCGCGGATGCGACGAGCGCGGGCAAGCAGGTTTGGGCGGCGAATTATAACTGCGACGGGCAGATCGTAGTCGCGGGCAAAAAAGATGATCTCGCAGCACTCGAGGGCGAGTTTAAAGCCGCGGGCGCAAAGCGCGCAATGCTACTGAATATGAGCGTCGCGAGCCACTGCCCTATGCTACAAAGCGCCAGCGACGAGCTTTTGGAATTTTTGCGCCCCGCGTTAAAAGAGAGCTTTGCCCCCGTCGTTGCTAACGCCACGGCGCGCGCATATAGGACAAAATCCGAAGCGCTAGAGCTGCTGAAAGCCCAGCTTATCAGTCCTGTGCTTTACAAGCAAAGTATCAAAAGTTACGAGGGCGAGGTGGATTGCTTCGTCGAGTTCGGCGCGGCGGTTTTAAAAGGGATAAACAAAAAGATCACGCAAAAGCCAACCTTCAGCATCACGGATCTTGCGAGCCTAGACGAGTTTGTAAAATTTGCAAAGGAGAATGGATGAAAGTAGCGATCTTAGGCGCGATGCCCGAAGAGATCGAGCCGCTACTATCCGCACTGCGCGAGCGGGGCGTGAGCGTGGAGGCTATGGAGCACGCGAATAATAAATTCTACGCTGCCAAGCTTAACGGCCACGATCTAGTGATCGCGTATTCGAAGATCGGCAAGGTAAATTCCGCCCTGACCGCTACGGTCATGATCGAGAGATTCGGCGCGCGCGCGCTCATTTTTACGGGCGTCGCGGGAGCTTTGAAGCGCGGCATTAAGATCGGCGAAATTTTATACGCTACCTCGCTCGTGCAGCACGATCTAGATATCACGGCGTTTGGGCATCCGCACGGATTCGTGCCGGGAAGTAAAATTTCGGTCCAAACCGACGCGAAGTTAAATTCTATCGCGCAAAGCGTCGCCGAGCAGCTAGGCATCACGCTAAAATCGGGCGTCATCGCCAGCGGAGATCAGTTCGTAAGCGATGAGGAGCGCAAGAGCTGGATCGAGCGGACGTTTGACGCGAGCGCGGTCGAGATGGAGGGAGCGAGCGTGGCGCAGGTGTGCGACGCGCTGGGCGTGCCGTTTTGCGTACTGCGCGCGATAAGCGACGAGGCGGGACACAAAGCCGAGTTTGACTTTGACGAGTTTATGGTAAAAAGCGCGCAAACGAGCGCAAATTTCGTCCTAAAAATGATCGAAAGGTTATGATAAACCTCTCCAAAAAATTACTTCGCCGCGTCGGACAAACCAACGCCAAATACAAGATGTTCGAGCGCGGCGATAAAATTTTACTAGCTCTTAGCGGCGGCAAAGACAGTATGAGTTTGGCGCACGTGCTGAAGCACTTCCAAAGCGTAAGCCCGCTAGATTGGGAGTTTCGAGCCGTCACCGTTACTTACGGTATCGGCGAGGATCTGCGCGAGATAAGCGCCCATTTTAAAGAGCACGAGATTCCCTACGAGATAATCGATACTAAAATTTTTGAATTCGGCAAGGAAAAGATCCGCGCAAACACCACGTTTTGCAGCTTTTGCTCGCGTATGAGGCGCGGATACATCTACTCCTACGCGCTCGAACACGGCTTTAATAAAATCGCCATTGCCCACCACCTCGACGACGCCGCGGAGAGCTTTTTTATGAATTTCACCTTCAACGGCGCGCTGCGCACCCTCGCTCCGCGCTATGTCGCCGAAAACGGGCTTGTGATCATCCGTCCGTTCATTCTCGTGCGCGAGCGCCAAATCGCCGCCTGTGCTAGAGATAACGAGCTTCCGATAATGCGCGAGGAGGAGGTCTGTCCCGCGAGGCAATACGGCGGCAAGGAGCCCACTGCGCGCGCCGCTACGAAGGAGCTTTTGGCGCAGTACGAAAAGGCCCATCCGAGGTTTTTTATCAGTCTGCAAGCTGCCTTTGCCAACATCCACGAAGAGACCTTTTTCGAGCCTAAATTTTAAAATTTTAGCGGTTTGTAAAACGAATTCAAAGCGCGCAGTTCTTGCGATAACATGAGTTTCGTGCGCCTAGTTCGATTTTTTGGCTTGAATGAGCCTGACGCACGCAGAACAGTCATCCTCTCCTGTGCTCAAACGAGCCGCGAGCCGCAGCGTGAGTAGTTTGGTTCACTGCGTCCGAGCCGCGTGCGCGAGTGATTGCACTCCTGCGTCCAAGAAATCGTACGCACGAGTGATTGTGCTCCTGCGTCCGAAGCTGTGCGCATGAGCGACTGTGCCCTCTGCGTCTGAGAAGCTACAAGCGATAGTAAGTTGTGCGTTGCTGTATCTGTTTTTGCGAAACAGCCGTGGCTGTTTTCGGCGCCGCCCTCTCTTCTTGCTCAAAAGCCGCCCGTACTAAGCGGAGCCTTACGAGCGAGCGCTGTGGGTCTTGCAAAGCTTGCGCGAAAGATAGTTGTAGAAATTTTATTCCGAAAAGTATTTTTGAAATTTTACTTCACAAAATTTCAAAATTCTCAACCAGACTAAATTTTAAAATTTTAACGAAGCCTGATTCAAAACTCCGACGAAGCCGAATTATGAAATTTTACCCCACAAAATTTTAAAATTTTATCCGCAGGCTATAGTTTGAAGCGTATTCGCAGATCCGCCCGCCGCGCGTCGTAAATTTAAACCGCCCGCCCGCTCTGCAAAATGTTTCAAAAATTTTATTTGGCAAAATTTTAAAATTTCAACGAAGCCGAATTCAAAATTCCGGCGGAGCCAAATTTTAAAATTTCAAAGCAACCGAATTTTAAAATTTAGCAAAGCCGAATTCTGAAATTTTATCGTAGCCGAATTTCCGCTCTCATTCCATAAACGTTACCTTTTGAAATTTCGCCGCTCGCTCTCGGTTAAATTTTACGCCGCTTCAAAACTCCTCAAACCCTCCGCTGTCGCGCACGCAGATCAAATTTTAAAATTTCGCGCACGCCGCGGTACTTCTTAAATTTACACACTACGAAATTTTAACCGATTTTCGCTCCGAAATTTATGCCGCATTAACCGCCGCGGATATATAATAGCGAATGTCATATTTCACGTAAGGAGTAAGCATGGCTACAATCCAACCAAGCTATAAGCTTTTCATCGACGGCGAGTTTGTGGGTGCCGAAGGCGGCGCGAGCCTAGACGTTTTTAATCCCGCTACCGGCGAGAAAATTTCAAAGATCGCAGATGCTAGCAAGGCGGACGTCGATAAAGCGGTCGCCGCAGCCCGCAAGGCGTTTGAGAGCTTCCGCCGCACTAGCGTTTATGAGCGCAGCGCGCTGCTAAATAAGATCGCCGACGTCTTAGAGCAAAACGCCGAGTTCATCGCCACCGTAGAGACTATCGACAACGGCAAGCCGATCCGCGAGACGCGCGCGGTCGACGTAGCGTGGTCGATCGAGCATTTCCGCTATTTTGCTGGCGTGATTTTGGGCGAGGAGGGCAGCGCGAATATGCTAAAAGAGCGCTATCTATCCGTCGTTTTACGCGAGCCGATCGGCGTAGTAGGACAGATCGTGCCGTGGAATTTCCCGTTTTTGATGGGCGCGTGGAAGCTCGCTCCGTTACTTGCCGCGGGCGATACGTGCGTATTTAAGCCAAGCTCCGAGACCAGCCTTAGCATTTTGGAGTTCATCCGTCTAATCGCGCCGCTACTTCCAAAGGGCGTCATCAACGTCGTAACCGGCAAGGGAAGCAAGGCAGGCGAGTTCGTCCGCACTCACAAAGGGCTCGACAAGCTCGCATTCACCGGCTCGACCGAGGTCGGCAGGGGCATCGCGTTAGCCGCGGCGCAAAAGATCATTCCTGCTACGCTTGAGCTTGGCGGCAAGAGCGCAAATATCATCTTTGACGATTGCGACTTCGATGTTGCGATCGACGGCGTGCAGCTGGGAATTCTTTTCAACCAAGGTCAAGTCTGCTGCGCGGGAAGTAGGATCTTCGTGCAGGAGGGCATCTACGATAAATTCGTACCGGCGCTCGTGGAGAAATTTAAGCGCATCAAAGTGGGCGATCCGCTCGATCCAAACACCCAGATGGGATGCCAGATCAACAAAAAGCAAGCCGATAAAATTTTAGACTACGTAAAAATCGGCGTAGAGGAGGGCGCTAAGATCGCCGTGGGCGGCAAGCGACATAGCGCGGGAGAGGCTTTCGTCGAGCCTACGCTACTCGTGGATGTGCGCAACGACATGCGCGTGGCGCAGGAGGAGATCTTCGGTCCTGTGGGCGTCGTGATTAAATTTAAAGATCAAGACGAGCTCGTCCGCATGGCGAACGACAGCCTCTACGGACTAGGCGGCGCCGTATTTACGCGCGACATCGCAAAAGCGCTCACGGTCGCACGCCTGCTTGAGACGGGTCGCGTGTGGGTCAATACCTACAACCAGATCCACGCCGGCGCGCCGTTTGGCGGCTATAAAGAATCGGGCATTGGTCGCGAAACGCATAAGATGATCCTGGATCACTACACCCAGACTAAAAACATCTACATCGACACGATCTCCAAACCGAGCGGCTTTTACGAGCAGTAAGGCTTAGCACGGTACTTCGGGCTACGTTTCGGGCGGTTTGCGCCGCCCGAAATTTTATTCTGATTGACTTGATTGAGTATTTAATTTTAAGGCTGCTTCGGTTTAGATAAAATCCCTGTATTCGATATTTTTATCACTCATTAAAATTTTTAATTTTTCAAAATCCTCTTTTGTTATATAACTTAAAGGCAAAATAATCGAGCTTAGATTAAATACGATATTTGCCAAATTAAATTTTAGTTTTAAGCAAAGTGTTTCGCCTCCCGGCAGATATGCAAATGTAGCAATATATTTAATCTCATCATATTTTAGAATCCTTTGCCAAAAGATATATCTTACTATCACTTTATCATCGTAGCACGCAATAAATTTAAAACAATTAGGGATAACCGCCGTATAAAAAAGACCGATTAGCGTTATCCAGCCTACGATAGGCGCATAAGGTTTATCGAGCATTATAAAAACAATGGTGATATAAAATTGTAAAATTTTAACTACCGCATAAAAAGGTCCGTAAAAACGCCTCGCCCTTTTTATGATTAGTAACGGCTCACTCGGTTTCGTATCGTTCATTTGAAATTCCTTGATTTTTTAAAATTTAATAACAAATATTTTTAATATTAATGCAAAAAGTCCCAAATAAATGCAAAAATAGGCAATAAATGAGATTACGCAATAAAATACGCCTACGAATTTGTGTGCAAAACCTAAATTTTCTTTGGTTTCTTTCATAGATTCAATCAATACATTAAAATCAAAAAATGCTTTATATAATTACCCTTTACATAAACGCTATTGAGCAGAATCACACCAATTAGCAGAAATATAAACCAGCCTCTAGCTAAGTCATAACAAATACCCATTTGCCCTCCGTTTATATAAAATATTCAGGCGAATTTTAACTTTACTGCGCTTACGCAGCGTTTAAATTTAATCTCGCTGTAGCTACGCTAAATTTTAAAATTTCAAGCTTGCCATTTTAAAGACCCATTATCTGCGCGAGTGCGCTCAGGCGGGCGCAAGCAAGAAACAGCCTCGGGCGCTGTTTTATCGCAGGCTTCCGTCCGCATCAAGTTATACCGGGCTGCGCCAAAGCCCCAAAACTCACGCGATTTCTAATTTCGCTACCGAGCCGCACCGAACCGCAGCCAAACTCGCGCGGCGAAAATCTAAATTTACGCTATAATCTTGCAAAGCGGAGCGTAAAACTCCTGCTGCGCGTGCGCGACGAAATTTAAACAAAGGCCCGCAAATTCGGGCTTCTTAGCTTTCGCGCGGCTGTGGCATAACGCTAAATTTAACGGAGGGCGTATGGATAAGGAGCAGTATATTTTTGAGAAATTTAGATCGAAGCTTAACGGCGATGATTGCGCCGTGATCGGCGAGCGAGCGTATTGCAAGGACCTTTTCGTCGAGGGCGTGCACTTTCGGCGCGGTTGGCTGAGCCTGCGCGAGATCGGCGCAAAGGCGATACTCGTAAACATCTCGGACATGATCGCGACGAATGCGCGCGCTAAATACGCCCTACTGGGGCTTGCGCTGCCGCGCGAGATCGGCACGCGCGAGATCGACGAGCTGTGCGCGGGCGTGAGCGAGACGGCGCGGGAGTGGGGCATACGGATCATCGGCGGTGATACGATCGGCTCGGATCGCATCGCGCTTAGCGTGAGCCTGATCGGCAAGTGCAAGCGCCCCGTGTTTCGCAGCGGCGCGCGCGTGGGCGATCTCATCGCGCATACGGGCGAGCTAGGCAGCGTCGGGCGCGATCTGGCGGTGCTTTTAAGAGATGAAATTTCGCCCGCTAGCTCGCAGACGCAAAACTGGGACGATAAAATTTCGTCGATGCAAAGCTCAATCACTGCGCCGCAGGGTCTCAACGCCGAGACTTTGACGACACAAAATCTTGGCGATGAGGTGCGAAGCTCGGGCGATAAAATTTTACCTGCGCATGCTAAGTTACAGAACCTGGGTGCTGAAACTTCGGCAATACAAATTTTGGATCTTGAGCCGCAAAGTCTGGACGATAAAATTTCACCTGCGCGCGCCGAGCCACAGAGCTTGGATGCCGAAAATTCGGCGCAAAATTCCGTGTCACGAAGCGGAGAGGATCACAAGAATTCTACGTCGCAAAGCCTCGCATGTGAAAATTCTATATCGCAAAGCTCTGCAGGCGAAAATCCTGTGCCGGGTAGTGGCTCATATCGCTTGCGCGAGGATCTGCGCGCAAAAATTTCAAAAAATTCGCGCTTCGTTAGGCCCGTTTTGCGCGATAAGTTTTTTTACAAGGCGGCGAAGCTCATCAGCGCAGCGATGGACATTAGCGACGGGCTTGCGCAGGACTTGCCCCGCCTGCTGGAGGCTAGCGGCGTGGGTGCGCGCTGGATCGCCCGCCCTAGCGAGGCTGCGTTGCAAAGCGGCGAGGAGTACGAGATTTTGTTCAGCTTCGCGCCGAAGTTTTTGCCTAAAATCTACGCAATTGCCGCTAAGGCGGGCGTTTCGATTAATATCATCGCCGAGGTTTGCCCGCGCACTCCGCAAAGCTCTATGGAATTTCGCGGCAGCTCGCACCACTTCGCGCCTTGAAATTTTACCGAGCTCGCTTTAAATTTTAAGGTGCGCGGCATGGAATTTGAAATTTCGCGGAGCCACTGAATTTTGTGGAGGGACAGAATTTTGTGAAGCCGAGGAATTTGGAATTTGAAATTTTGCCCATTCACGTAGCCTACACGCAAGCTCGCTATCATACCGCTACACAATTTACAAAGGAGCCGTATGAGGGAGATCGTAAAAAAATTTGTCGCAGGCGACGCGGATATTATATTCGCTAGGCTTTCCGTTATCATCGTGCTTGCCGTGATGGGCAACTACAAGTGGTTTGAGTTTGAGGTAGAGGCTTTAAAGCCGCTCTTTTCGCAGACGTGGCTTTCGTTTTTGCCCTCAGCGCTCGGGGACGCCGGCGCGAGCTACTTTTTGGGCGTGGTGGAGACCGTGGGCTATCTCTCGCTCATCGCGGGCTTTTTCAAGCCGAAGGCGGGCATCGTGGGCGATCTTATCGTGATCGTCATGGCGCTGAGCACGCTCAGCCTACTGCCGCAGCTAGGTAAGATCGACGGCTTTATCTTTAAAGACCTTTTCTTGCTAGGCCTTGGCTTGGTACTGCTAAAATACGACCTGACGCGCCTTTGCCGCGGAGAAAAAAGCTGCGATTGAGCCGTCAAAACATACTGGCGTCGGTTCCGACGCAACACTAAATGATCGCGCACGGCGAGCTTGAGGCGTTTTGATTTAAAGCCTGCTTTGCTAGCGGTTGCGTGCTTGAGTTTGCTTGCATAGCACCCTTTAAAATACGGCCGCGCTAAAATTTTATGACGCGCGGTTGAAATTTATCGAGCTGCGGTAATTAAATTTTACTGACGCTCAAACTCAAATTTATAAAATTTAAATCGATCCATCAGATTGTGCCACAAATTAAACCACGTTAAATTTGGCAACGGAAGCTTAATTTTAAGCTCAAAGCATTAGATTTAGATCCAGCCAAATTCGCATTTGATTAAGCGAAACGAAAAGCGCAAAGTTATATCATTCCTTAGAGATTCTGCAATTTTTTCGAAAGGATGAGATATGAAGCACTTTTCACTCTCAAAGACCGTTTTTATGGCGGCGAGTCTGGCCCTGCTCGGGCTAACGGCTGCGAATGCGCAGGAGAAATTTTCCCCAGTTATCGTCATTCACGGCGGCACCAGCGGGCTTGATCTAACTAAAGAGGAATTTAAAATTCGCGAGGAACCGATGAAAAAAGCGCTTTTAGCGGGTCAAGCCGTCCTTGAAAAAGGCGGTAGCGCGATGGATGCCGTTACGGCGGCGATAATGGTGCTTGAGGACGATCCGAATTTTAACGCGGGCAAGGGCGCGGTATTTACAGCCGACGGATTTAACGAACTCGATGCCTCGATCATGGACGGCTCGACCAAAAAAGCGGGCGCGGTCGCGATGGCGCGGCATATCAAAAACCCTATCCTAGGCGCCAGGCTCGTGATGGATAAGACGTGGCATACGCTAGTCGCGGGCGAGGGAGCCGACAAGCTCGCTAAAGAAAACGGCCTAGAGATGGTCGATCAGAAGTATTTTTTCACGCAGTTTAGATACGACGCGCTGCAAAAAGCTAAAGAAAAACAAAAGCTGCTACTTGATAGCGAAAAGGCGAAAAAGACGTCGCTAAATTTACACGAGCGCCCGTATCTCGGCACCGTGGGCGCGATCGCGCTGGATAAAAACGGCAACCTAGCTGCAGCGACCAGCACCGGCGGCATGACCAATAAAATGACCGGCCGCATCGGCGATAGCCCGATAATCGGCTCGGGAACCTACGCCGACAACGACTCGGTGGCGGTTTCTTGCACCGGCACGGGCGACATCTACATGCGCGTAAACGCCGCGCACGAGGTCTCAGCTCTATATAAATACAAAACCTCCGACGTGCAAAAGGCCGCCGAAGAAGCGGTAAAAGAGGTCAAAGCGCTCGGCGGTAGCGGCGGCATCATCTCGATCGACAAGCACGGACACACGGGCTTTGCGTGGACGAAAGACAAGCTCGGTATGTATCACGGTGAAGCAAGGCTCGGAGCCAAACCGATCGTTTACTGGCCGCTTGGCGAGAAATAAGCGCAAATTTAGCCCCTTTACGGGGCTAAATTTAAATCAAATAGCAAGGATAAATACGCTTTTACATGTCTATTAAATCTGGCGCTTTCATCGATCAAGCGCTTCGACTAGGATAAATTCGATCAAATTTTAATTTCAACACCTCGGCAAAGCGCAAATTTTCTATTTAAAATCGACTCTCTTTAACTTAGGCTCAAATCAAGAAATATTAAGTTCCACCGAGCCTTAAATTTTACCAAAATCCATATTTCTTGATACCAAGGCGCTAAAATTTCAGGTAGAATATCGCCACATAAAATCAAGGCGGTAAAATGAGAAAATTTATAGTCGTTCGCGGACACGCGGGCTCGGGTAAAACGACTTTCGCAAAAGAGAAAATTAAAGAATTTAAAAACGAATATCCGCAGGCGCAAATTTATCATCTGGAAAACGATATGTTTTTAACCGATGAGGCGGGGATTTATACTTGGTCGCCGAAGCTTTTGGAGGACGCGAAGCGCAAGGTTGCCCGCGAGATAAAGCAGGCGTATAAATTTGCTCTGGAAAACAAAGCTAAAGACGTTCTTATAGTGCTTAGCAACGTGAGCGCGCGCACCAAGGAGCTGCTAAGCCTAAAAGAGCAAGCCGTCCAAAATGGATTTATTTTCGAATGCTTTAGAATGCAAAATTTCTTCGCCTCCGAGCACGGCGTCGACGAAAATACGGTAATAGCGATGTTTGTCAAGGTTGCAAACAACAAAATAGATGGCGAAATTTTGATCCCGCCCGTTAATCCTATGAG
>ERZ772946.119-NODE-119-length-39199-cov-7.89899_pt1 | contig 39199 bp, 32 predicted proteins | sample MGYA00511680_ERZ772946 | MGnify/ENA primary metagenome ERZ772946 (study PRJEB29015, sample SAMEA2737918) | human oral metagenome | biome: human oral; feature: human-associated habitat; material: dental | place: China | collected 2016 ... | reverse complement strand
CGCTGCGGGCTACAACCTGCGCTGGCTGATGCGTGCGGTACGGCGTCTGGGCCTGAGGGGCCTTTCTGCGGTCCTGACTCGGGTGCTTGGGCTATGGCCGTCTGCTGGCATAAGCCGGTCCCATGGGCCGAAACTGGCCGCAAGTTAGGTTGGAAACGGACGGGATTGGATTTTGCAGGACCGACTATCCAGTGTTCCCCGCGCATGCGGGGATGAACCGGACGTGGCCGTCGACAGCCTCACGCCCGGTACCGTGTTCCCAGCGCATGGGGGAATGAGCCGACTAAGGGACCAGTGCCCCTGCTTTTCGCTCGAAACAGAGCACGGCCTTATGGATTGTCATGAATGAGACGCAGTTCTCGCCGCGCCTCTCTCGGACGCGCCAGGGACGTTCGCGCCCAGTGGTCGGCTTGATGGCAGTTAAGATCTCGCCGGTATCCTGATCGATTTCAAGGCTGTTTTTTGCTGGCTCATGGGACAGCGTCAGCACAGGCGTCTTCTGGGGCTTTCCGTTCTTGAAGTAACGGCCAATACCGAAGGTCTGCGTGGCTTCGTTAAATACCACATGCCAGCCCAGGACTTCATACTTCGATGCCATGGCCCGTGCGTACTCATTCAACGTCGAGAGGTTCTTTGCATGGACACCTGGTGCAGCTGCTTCCACTGGCTTGTCGAACCTTCTTCCATCCCCAAGTATGATCGATGATATTTTTTCGGTTTTGAAGCATTTGAGCGTTCTTGTTTTTGGGTCGTGTGCAGATAGCTTGCCGTCAACCAGGCGTATGGGGACAATTTCGCGCAGGCAGCCTGGAGTGCGGCCGCCCAAGTAGACGATATGCGACGTGTTGTGCGTATTGATGGCGTATCTGAGTGCATCGTCAATCGATTTCAGCTCCTGAGTTGTCATTTCGAGGCTCCGTCTTCATTTGGCCATTGTGCTGTGACAGTCAGTCTGGCTATACCTCGGAAATTTCCCAAGCGTCATCCAGCGAGGCGGCCCTCCATTCCCGACCAACGGCAACGTCGTCAGTGCGGCCCATGTCCTTCGTTTGCCGCGATTTCCTGAAATGCCTGATGAAACTCCCGCACGGTCATATTCTCCCGTACTGGCTCTCCGTTCACACTGGCCAGGTAGTCGGCTGCGTAGCGGCGTGTGGTGCGGTCGAAGCTTCCGCTCAGGGGGGCGGGATAGCCGTGCTGTTGCAGGATACGCTGCATCTCCAGTACCTTGTCGGTGATCGTCAAGGCTGCGCTCCCGCGAACGCCTCTGTCACCTGTCGGGTTCGCCTGGGGAGCGGTTCCGTGTTTAGGGGTTCCGCGGTGGGTAGAATTCGATGCTGTGCCGTCTTGCCCGATAGGTGAAGTCGTACGGCGTTGTTGGCTGCGCCCATTTCGGGCCGGCATTTTCGTTTCGTCGTCCGGTGCTGCTGTCCACGGCATCCAGCTGGTCAGTTTTCCCAGGTTGGGCAGTTCCTTTCGTGCGCTGTCCATCCATGGTTGGGCATGATGCCGGGCCTGTATGGCCAGCTGCTGGACGGGTGGCAGGGAGGGGGTGCGGCTGGCGATCAGGTGGTAGATGCCCAGCAGTATCGAGGCCAGGATGGTGATATGCAGCAGGCGTGCAAACCATCGGCTCAGGAAGCCACGTTTCTGGTTGTAGCCTGGTGTACGTCGCAAGTAGCTGGGAAGAAAAATGTCCGTCAGCGTTTGCAGCAGCAATAGTGGCTGTGCCAGGATGAAGCCCAGGGCCCGGAAGGGCATCAGCAATATGCAGGCCAGCCGGTTGTCGCGGAATCGACGCTGGGTAAGGTCGGTTGGTGCAACATGGGTGGGCGCCGTGTTTCCCTGGTGGGGTGCTGGCGGATGTCCGGTTTCGCCGGGTCGGGGAAACAGCAGCGTGCCGAGCTGCCTTTCCATCTGGCACCATGGGCACGCAACGGCATCGCGGGGGTAATGGTGCCGGCGGTTGTCGCGGCAGCGACGCAGCCTTTTCTCGAAGCGCTCCAGCGCAGCTACCCATTTCGTGGCATTCGGACGCTCGGCCTTGTCTTTTGCCATGAAGGCCTGGGCAAACAGGGTGGACAGCTCGACGGAGAATTCCGGAAGCGCAGGCAGGCCAGGCGGGGGGCGGATCCGTGTGGTAAGCCCGGGGATGTACGGATACTGGTATTGCTGGATGCAGGTGGCGATGGGTGGCGTGTCGCCGGATACGGGGATGCCCGAGAATGGATGGCGTCCCATCATCAGCGTCTGGAACAAGATGACGGCCAGGCCGAAGGCATCATGCTGCTGGCTGCGTACCACGCCATGGAAAGATGTTTCTTGCAGCTCGGGCGGGGTGTAGTCCGGCACGCCCACGGCGCACAGGAACTGCTGGCTACCGTGGCTGAACTGGAAGCTGTCGGCATCCACCAGGGCCACGGTGGCATCCTTCGCCACCAGGATGCCGGGTGGGTTGATGTCACCGATGACACAGCCCGTACGATGGATGGAGGCGATGGCGCGGGCAATGTTGGTGGCCGTGCGGGCCAGGAATCGGTAGTCGATGTCAGGGAAATGCTGCTTCCGTGAGCCTGGGCCGTACAGGTCATGCAGCGGCCGGCGGCCACGTATGGCCTTCATCATGAAACCGGCAAAGCGTCCATCTTCGGTGCGCACCACATCCGTGGGAAAGGTGGCAAAGGGCGATTGCCGAGCCAGGCCTGCCGTCACCATGGCGGCAACCTTGTCGGCAAGCTGCGGCCTGTCGGGGGTCTTGTACAGCTTCACGGCACAGTTGCGCCGGTTGGCTGCAGCGTACACGCTGCCTTCTCCTCCTGCGCCCAGTCTAGCACCCAGTTTCAATCGGCGGCCGTTGCCCAGTTGCAGTGTCCGCATGAGGTTCGGGTCCGTACTGGTGTCGTGCTTCATGAAGAAGGAGGATCAGGAATGGGCGTAGCCGGCGTGGTGCGTCATGGCCGGGAGGCATGTGCTCTTCGTGGCGTTGGGGGTGCGTCTCACGATCGTGCAGGTTGCAGTACGGCAATGACCAGCGTCTTGTCGTCATCCGTGCGCGCGGTGACGGCTTCGCTGTCCAGGTAGGTCTTCAGATGGGCAGACAACGTGTGTGCCTTGCCGGTGTGCGCTGAGGCAGCATGCGCCAGCAATGGCGCCGTCATGGCCGAGAAGAAGCGTGCAAAGGGGGTCTGTGTGGCCATGTCCAGCACCAGGCGTTCGATGCCGTCGGAGAACAGGGCCAGCGTGTCGATGGGTTGTTGGAGCGTCTGGATGCGCAGTGGTGCAGCCGGCTCTTCGGTGACGAAACGGGTGGTGGATGCGTATTCACCATGATCCGGCCACGAAAGTGTCAGCCATTGGTCATTGTCTGCCGCACGGGCCACAATGCCGCCGTCGCCGATGTGTGCTGCCAGGGTCTGCTGTCCGTTGGAGATGGCGCAGACCAGGGTGCAGGCAAAGTCCCGTGCGCACAGCCCGCGTGTCGTTGCGGCTTGGGAGATGCGTCGGCGGGCTTCATTGGTCCAGTTCTGCAGGGTTTCTGTCGAGGGCAGGATGTTTACGGATTCGGCTGCACTGGCGTGTTTCAGATGTCCGCGTATGGACTGCGCAAGGGTGCGGCAGGTGATGAGGGCGCCCTGTCTGCCGTGACTGGCGCTGCCGGCACCGTCGCAGACCACGGCGACGAACCAGGCAGATGCATCTGGCAATAACTCGGGCACGACTGTCAGGCAGGTCTGTGCATCCTGCAGTGGCAGTCCATGCCGCAGGTGCGCGGTGCCCGTACTGGTGGCTGAAATCCAGGACCAGCGCTTCATGGTGACCGGAGGGGGCGGTGGTTCGAGAGTCGGTGTGTTTCGATGATGGCACGGCGCTCCGGGTGGAGGGCCGGCCGTCATGTCCGCACTTTTACTCGATGACGGCCCAGCCTTTGGGGCCGGTGGGGTTTTCCAGCAGTGCGACCGGTTCACCGGGGTTGGAGCGTGATACCGAGCCCAGGGAGCTGGACAACCAGGCAAAGAGCTGGCGGAAGGCCAGGCCCTTGAGCTTCAGCGGATCGCGTATGGCCAGTTGGCGCAGCAGGTCCATGTCGGCGTTGTCCACGCCTACGGCATAGAAGAGGAATTCCTTGCGTTCCTCGCCGGCGGCGATGGCCTGGGCGGCCTGCTGGCAGTTGTCGGTGGGCTCGCCGTCGGTGATCAGGAAGATCCACGGCCGGTAATAAGCGATGCCGTTCTGGCGGTACAGGTTCTTGCGCTGGCGTAGCAGTTCGATGCCGCTTTCGATGGCCTGGCCCATGGGTGTGCCGCCCTGGGGCTTCAGTCGCGGAGCGCTGAATTGGCTGGCACTGATGAAATCCTGTTGCAGCTGCACGGGACCGAAGGTGACGATGCCCACTTCCACGCGCTTGGCACTGAGACTGTCGGATTTCAGCTCTTCCTCGAAGGCCCGCAGGCCGGCGTTGAGTTCCTCGATCTTGCTGCCGGTCATCGATCCGGACACATCGAGCAGCAGCAGGCAGGGACAGCGTGGCTCGGGATTGTCGGCAAACTCGGCGACGGCAAAGGGATTGGGTTCGTCGTGCATGGCGTCGTCTCTAGGAAAGGGATCGGGGCATTCTAGCGGCGGCACTTCGGTGGGGCACGGTGATCCCGATGGCTGGATGGTGTCAAAGGCGGAACTATTTCCGCCTGGCCTCCATTCTGATCACTGGCAGCTGAAGTTCTCCGCGCTGTTTTCGTCGCCTTCACCGCGATAGGTGGCCACTTGCGGGTATGGGCACAGCGGCTGGGTCTTGCCGGGGAAGGCACGGCCCTGCGCAAGGATGCTGGCCGGGGCCTCACCCTTCTCGGCCCAGTTTTCCAGGGCGGTGAGCGGGTCGAAGTCGTCCAGGGCATTGCCCTCGCCGCAGTGGGTCATGCCGGGCACCATGAAGAGGCGGGCGAAGTCCTGGGTGCCCGGGGTGTCGTGCTGCAGCTGCCGGTACCAGTCGCGCAGGTCGTTGGCCGAGAAGACGGGGTCGGAGACGCCCTCGAAGATGATCATCTTGCCGCCACGCGTCTTGAAGGTGGTCAGGTCGGTGGCCACGGCGTCGTTGATGGCGGCGGTCTGCAGGGTGAGTGGCAGGACGGTGTCGAAGTTCACCTTGAAGGTGTCGAATTCGGCCTGGTAGGGCGTCATGAAATAGTGCGGCAGTGACATGGCGCCCAGCACGATGTTGCGGGCGTTGGGGGTGACGGTCTGGGAGTCACCCAGTTTCCAGCCGCGCCAGTTGCCGCTGTTGATGCCGGCATCCCACGGCCAGCTGGCATAGAGGGGTTCACCCTTGCTAGTGCGTGCGCCGCCAAAGACGGCTTCCAGCAGGGCCACCTTCTCCTTGCCGATGTCCTTTTCCACCATCCGGGGCTTGAAGTCGCAGCGTTCCCAGGCGTTGACCAGGCCGTCCTTCAGGCCGTCCAGGGCGTCGCAGCGTTCCAGCACGCCGGCAGCCACGGCATCCAGATCCTTCTGGGTGAGGGCGTTGGCAAAGATCCGCTCGCCCTGCTCGTTGACGGGGGCGGCCTTCAGGAATTGCTGGTTGTCCCATGACTGGGCGATGGCGGCGCGCGAGAGCCGGAAGCCCGGGTTGCCGGCCACCACGCCGTCAAATTGCAGCGGGTAGCGCATGGCGGCCATCATGGCCTCGCGTCCGCCGTTGGAGCAGCCCATGAAGTAGTTGCGCTTCGGGGCGCTGTGGTACATGGCCTGGATGAGCTGGCGGGCGGCAGTGGCTACCTTGCCGGTGGAGGCGTAAGCCAGGTCCAGCCGGGCCTGCTGGTCCTTGCCAAAGAGGGTGTCACGGCCCTGGTGGCCACCGTCCATGCTCACCACGGCATAGCCGCGCAGCAGCGCCGGCGGGGCCGAGCTGCCTCGGGTGGGAATGCGGCCCAGGGCATCAGCCACGAAGCCGTCGGTGCCGCCGCCGCCCTGGAACAGGAACTTGTGGTTCCAGCGGGCGGGCAGGCGCAGCTCAAACTGGATGCCGTAGTGACGACCATCAGCGCCGGTGCGGGGTTCGATCTCGCCGCGCACCACGCAGTGTTCCTCGGCCTGCAGCGTTTGGCCCGAGGCGCCGGTGAAGGCCGAGTTGGGATCCTGTGCCAGACCGCCGCGTTGTACCCACTTCACGCGCTGGATGACCACGTCGGGCAGTTCCACTTCCTTCAGGTCGCTGCAGCGGGTCTGGGCGTCTGCGGCATCGTCCGCTGGTTGGGCAGCGGCGGCCTGGGCGTTGGCGGCCCAGAGCAGGCTGCCGGCGGAAAGACTGCTGGCAAGCAGCGGCAGCAGGGTGGGAAGGCGGTGCAGTTTCATGGCATGGGTTCCGAAAGGGGCCCGAAAGGCAGCATCGGGGGAGGCAGCCATCCGGCAGGAGCTTTCCGGCCACGCCTTCCCCGGGGGATGTCAGAGACAGCAAACCATTTTAACGAATTGGCCTGCAGGGAGCCCGGGCGGGAGAAGGACGCCCGGGAGAGATGCCCATCCCGGGACCGCCGGCAGGCCCCTGATCTGGCTCAGGCGGCCTTGTAGACCAGCACGGCCGCGGTCAGGTCTTCCAGGGCGCTGCCCACGGCCTTGAAGACGGTGATGGCCTGGTCGCTGCTGCGACCTAGGTGCTGGCCGCGGCACAGGGCCTGCAGGTCGGCGCGGATGTCGCTGGCGCTGAAGCGGCCCGTATCGAAGGCCTTGAGCAGGTCGCCGGACTTGGTGGGCGCCTCGTTGGTATCCACGAAGACCTCGTTGCCGATGAAGCAGTCGGCAGCGGCCTCGACCATGTTGGGCTTGAAGCTGCCCACCAGGTCCAGGTGGGTGCCGGGGCGCAGCCAGCTGCCTTGGATGAGGGGCTCTTCCGAGAGCGTGGCGCAGCTGATGATGTCGGCCTGGCGGGCGGCGGCTTCCAGCGATGCCGGAGTGCCGCCCAGCGGATGGACGTTGGGCACGCCCTGCTTGCGCAGGGTCTCGGCCAGCACGGCAGCCCGCACCGGACGGGGGTTCCAGATGTCGATGTGCTCGATGTCGCGCACGGCGCGTATGGCTGCGGGCAGCAGTGCCGCGATGCGGCCTGCGCCCACCACAAGCAGCCGCCGGGCATCCTTGCGTGCCAGGAAGTCGGCACCCAGTGCGGCAGCGCCGGCGGTGCGGCGTGCGGTGATGGCGTCACCGTCGATGAGGGCCAGCGGCACACCGGTGGTGGCGCTGTACAGCACGTAGGTGGCGTGCAGGCCGGGCAGTCCCTGGGCACCGTTTTCGGGGAAGATGTTGATGGTCTTCACGCCGAAGAAGCCCTGTTCGTTCCAGGCGGGCATGATGAGCGTGGTACCGTGCACGCCCTGGCTTTCGATGGCGTGGGTGTGGCGCAGCGGTACGGTGGCGCCTTGGGCGAAGGCCTCGCGCAGCGCGGGGATCAGCGTGCGAAAGGGTAGGGCGGCCCGGCATTTTTCGGCATCGAATTGTTTCATGGTGGTGGCAAGGGATGGGGATCGGATCTGCCGGGGGCATCGTGCCTGACCCTGGTGCATGGAGGCGGCCGTGGCCCTGATCCCCGGCTGGAGCAGGAATGATTCAGAGGAAGCGCTGCACCGAATAGGGCGACGGATCGGTGAACGGCTGCTGTCCGGTCATCAGCTCGGCCAGCAGGCGGCCGCTGACGGGCCCCAGCGTGAGGCCGTGGTGGGCATGGCCCACGTCAAACCACAGGCCGCGGTGGTGCGGTGCCGGGCCGATGATGGGGCGCATGTCGGGCGTGCACGGGCGTCGTCCCATCCAGGGCTGGCTTTCCACTTCCTCGCCCAGGGGCCAGAACTGGCGGGCGATGCGGGTGTCCTGGCGGGCCTGGCTGTCGTTGGGCGGCGCGTCGGGCAGGGCCAGTTCCACGCCGGTGGTCAGGCGCACGCCATCGTTCATCTCGGCCAGCACGAAGCCCGAGTCCCGGTCGCAGATGGGGAAGGACGGGGCCGGGTGTGCGTCGTCGATGCGGAAATGCAGGTGGTAGCCGCGCTTGGGACGCAGCGGCAACCGGTAACCGAAGCGCTCGGCCAGGGCGGATGTGTCGGAGCCCAGTGCCAGCACGACGTCGCTGGCATGCAGTTCGGTGCTGTCGGGCAGCGGCAGGCGCCAGCCGGGCTCGGTCTGCTGCAGCGCCATGGCGTCGGCGTGGATGAACTGGCCACCGCGAGAGCGGAAGAGCCCCGCATAGCCTTCCACCAGCTGCACGGGCGACTGTACGGTCCAGGGATCCTGCCAGTGGATGCCGCCGGTGATGCCGCCTTCCGGGCGCAGGCCGGGCAGGCAGGCGCGCAGGGCATCGGCGGGAAGCACCTCGATGTTCAGGCCCCAGCGTTGGGCGTCGTCCTGCGCCTGGCGCGACAGTCCGGCGAAGGCATGCTGGCCGCGCACCAGCTCGATCCAGCCGCCGTCGCGGACGATGTCGTGCAGGTTGGCGGCGCTGATGAGCGGCTGGTGCTCAGCCACGCACAGTTCGATGAGCGGACGCATGTCCTCGGTGGCCTGCGCCAGCCGGGCGGGGGCGGACTCCCGCCAGTAGCGCCACAGCCAGCCGGCGTACCAGGGCAGTGCTCGCCATTGCAGGCGCAGCGCACTGTGGCGGTTGCTGGCGTGGCGAAGCAGTTCGGCGGGCTGACGTGGAAAGGCGTAGGGCACCAGGCTGGCGCGCTCGATGAGCCCGGCGTTGCCGAAGCTGGTGCCGTGGCCGGGTTCCTGTCGGTCCACCAGGCAGACCCGCTTGCCCTGCGCCTGCAGGGCCAGTGCCGCGCTGACGCCGACGATGCCGGCACCCAGGACGACGACATCGACGTTGTGGTGGGATGAAGGGGTGATCATGATGGCGGTAGGGTAGGTTTGGGGGTAGGGGATGCCGCCTGGGCTCCTGCAGTCTGGCCCGGACGTCATTCTGCCGCCTCGGGGAAGCGGCATGGTCGGGGTGGGTAGGGGATATCCCTGATGCTTCAGGCTTCGGCCAGGGCGTCCAGCTCGGCTTTCTGGATGTCGGTCAGGTAGTGCAGGCCCAGCAGGAACGAGGTGTTGGTCCAGCCGAAGCCGCCGGCGGGCACGTACTCGAAATGCGCACCCACGTTGCCGTATTCGGCATCCACCTTGTGGGATTCCTTTTCGACGTTGAACTTCTCGGTGATCAGCCCGTTGTATTCCACGGCGGCGCGCACCAGCATGCGCAGCCAGGCCATGGCGGCCTGCCGGGCCTCGGCCTCGAAGCCGTAGCGCTTCAGTCCCTCCCAGATCATGATCTGGTGCGGCGCCCAGCCATACGGGGCGTCCCATTGCCGCTCGGGGCCGGGCTGCGTCTTGCTGATGGGGCCAGTGGAGGCGATGCCACCGCTGTGCAGCAGTTTCGGCAGCTGTGAGGCCACGGCGCGACGGGCCTCGTCGGGCGTGGCACTGCCGGCCCACAGGGGTAGCAGGTTGCTGGCCGACACGAAGGGCTGCTGGCGGCCGGTGTCGATGTTGTAGTCGTACCAGGTGCCGTCGGCATCGTTCCACAGGTATTTCTTCATCAGCTGTCGGCGGTGCTCGGCCTGGTTGCGCCAGTAGGCGGTGGAGTACTGGCGGCCTCGCCAGGAAAATTCTCCGGCGAAGTACATGTCGATCATGGAGGCCAGGTCGACCTCCACCCGGTACAGGATGCTGTTGAGGTCCACGCAGGCCAGGCTGGCGCAGCAATTGTCGAAGCGGGTGGTGGTATCCAGTCCGCTCTCGCGCATGCTGCGGTCATGCACGAAATACTGGTCCAGTGCCGGCTCGACGATCTCGCCGCTGTCATAGCGGCGCTCGAATTCGCGCACGTCCAGCCCGTGGCGGTCGGCATACTTCTTCAGCTCGAAATCGAAGTGGCCCGGCTCGGTCTCCTTCGGCCGGCCCTTGCCTTCGCCGTAATAGCGCGACAGGCCTGTACTGGTGAGGTGCGTGGCCGGATTCATCCAGACGTGCTCGTATTCGTCGATGGCAATGCCCAGGTGCTCGCGGATCCACGCTTCGGGCATGCGGTCGCCCCAGGTGTCCAGGAAGGCGCGCAGGTAGGGGGTGTAAAAGGGCGGCTGCGAGCGGCTCAGGTAGTAGCTGCGGTTGGCATTGAGCATGCGGCCGTAGTACTTGATCTGGTAGGCCATGTTCTCCAGCATGCCCCTGGCCAGTTCGTACTGGTCGTGCGCCATCAGTCCCAGCGCGATGAAGTAGCTGTCCCAGCCGTACATTTCGTTGAAGCGGCCGCCCGGCACCACGTAGGGCGCAGGCTGCCCGGTGGCGGCATCCACCTTCAGTGCCAGCAGGCCGGGCCGGTCCTCGATGCTCTCCAGGTATTGCGCACTGCGCATGGCGGGTAGCGGCACCACGTCGATGTCGTCGTGCCCGGCGGTGATCCGGCGGTAATAGGCCAGGGCGTCGGGATCAGCCTCCGGCACGTACAGGTACTTCCGGCTGCTCTCACGCTTCTCGTCGGCCAGGGTCTTCAGCAGGCCTGCCTCGTCGATGCGGCGCGTGAGCACCTGCCAATAATGGTGGCGAATCAGGTGGTCGATGCGCGCCAGCGGCTTCATCGTCACCCGGTCGCTGTCGATCGTGCCGTCGGTGGATAGCCACAGTTCCTGCAGTAGGTTGGCCAGGTGGTAGGTGCCCTTTACGTCCAGCGTGCTGCCGTCGGTTCCGCGCATGACGAAGTGCTTCGGTCCCTTGTCTTCGATGGTGATGGTCTTGCTGCCGTCGGTGTCTTCCTGGGCCAGCAGTGCCTGCAGGGTGACATCGCGGTCGATGTGCAGTTTCATGGTGTCCCTCTCGTGTTTATGTATGTGTTTCTGTGGGATGCAGGCCCGGCGCGGTTCACGGCCGGGCTGGAACGAGGCGTCTGCGCCTGCTGGGGTCAGCCGGCTTGCTGCTCCACGGGATGGGCGGCTTCGTAGCGGTTGATGCTGCGATCGAGCAGCCACAGGGTGATGATCAGCAGTGTGATCGGGACGATCATGAAGTAGAACGCCTGCGCACCACCCACGTGCTCGAACAGCATGCCGATGATCCGCGAGCCCAGTGTGCCGCCCAGGGCTGAGAAGATGACGATCATGCCGGTCATGGCGCTGTGCATGCGCTGCGGGAGCGCCGACAGCGTGGCCGAGGAGATGAGCGGATACACCGGCGAGATGAACAGTCCGATCAGGGGGAAGACGTAGCCGATGAGGGGGATGTCGATGACGCTGTGGATGGGATCGGAGTGGTAGGTGAGCGCCTGCGGCAGCACGAAGGCGACGATGGCCATGGCCGCCAGCAGGCACAGGGTGAGCAGCTTCACCCACGAGATGTGCTTGACGATCTGGCCGGCGGCGAAGCGCCCCAGTGCCAGTGACAGGGCCAGGATGCTGGCCATTTGCACGCTGAGGGAGGGGTTGAGCGACAGCACGTTCTGGTTGAAGGTGGGCAGCCACGTCATGATGCCCTGTTCCACCATCACGAACAGGAAGGCGCTGAGCACGAAGAACAGCACAAGTGGCAGCGCGATCAGCCGGATCATGCCGGTGAAGTCGTCCTTCAGGCTGCCCTCGTTCTTCGGGATGGGCACGTCCACACGCGAGAAGAGCAGCAGCAGGAAGGCCAGGGCGATGAGGCCTGCCAGCAGCAGGTAGACGCGCAGCCATGCGTCATGGTTCTGGGTGTCGAAGAAGGCCGGGAACAGGAAATAGGCTGATGCGATGCCCACCATGAAGAAGCCTTCGATGGAACTCATGAAGCTGTTGTGCTCTTCCTTGGAGTGGGTGAAGAGCCCGATCATCGAGTACACCGAGACCTTGATGAATGCGAAGGACACGCCGATGGTGGCGAACAGGAGCTTGGCACTGTCGAAGCTGTTGCCGAAGTACATGGCCAGGCAGGCACAGAACACCATGGCCAGGCCCAGCAGCATGCTGTTCTTGTAGCCGAACTTGGGCAGGAACGATGCCACCAGGAAGGAGACGATGGCGATGGGCAGATCCTTGAAGGCTTCCAGGATACTGGCCTGTGTCTCGGTCACGCCATAATTGTCGAGCGACTGCTTGATGACGATGCCGACACTGTTGAGCAGGATGGCGAAGACGAAGTAATTGATGTAGAGCGCGAGCTTGATGCCGGTGTGCTTTTTCTGGGCATGCTGGGGTAGGGCCATGATTTTCTCCACGATGGCCGGGCGCGGCGAGCCGTGAAAGGGCCCGGGCAGGGCTCGATAGGCCCGGAGCCTTTCCTGCTGCGATGCGGTGCTTTCTTGTGGAAATGTCCGGCCCGGCAGGTGGATTTGACTCTACTACACATTTTTTGACGCGCTGCCCGATAACCCGGGGCCGGAGAGCGCCATTCTGGCAGCGGTGTCTGGAAGCGGGCAGGGCGTCAGCCGTCGATGCCGCCCAGCAGCACGTATTTCACCTCTACATAGTCCTCGATGCCGTATTTGGAACCCTCACGGCCCAGGCCGGACTGCTTGACGCCGCCGAATGGCGCGGCCTCGTTGGACAGGATGCCGGAGTTGACGGCCACCATGCCGTAGTCCAGGGCTTCAGCCACGCGGATGCTGCGGCCCAGGTCGCGGGTGTAGAAGTAGGCGGCCAGACCGAATTCGGTGTCATTGGCCCAGCGCACCACTTCCTCCTCGGTCTCGAAGCGGAAGATGGGGGCCAGCGGACCGAAGGTCTCCTCGCGCGCCACGCGGGCCTGCTGCGTGACGTGGCTGACGATGGTGGGCTCGAAGAACAGACCGCCCAGGGCGTGGGGCTTTCCGCCGGCCACCACCTTGCCGCCTTTTTCCACGGCGTCGGCGATATGTTCCTGTACCTTGGCGATGGCGTTCTCGTCGATCAGTGGCCCGAAGGTGACGCCGGCGTCCAGGCCGTTGCCTACCTTCAGCTCGGTCAGTGCGGCGGTGAACTTCTCGACGAAGCGGTCATGGATGCCGGCCTGCACGTACAGCCGGTTGGCGCAGACGCAGGTCTGGCCGGCGTTGCGGAACTTGGAGATGAGGGCGCCGGTGACGGCCGCATCCAGGTCGGCGTCGTCGAAGACGATGAAGGGGGCATTGCCGCCCAGTTCCATGGACACCTTCTTGACGGTGCCGGCGCACTGGGCCAGCAGCAGGCGGCCCACTTCGGTGGAGCCGGTGAAGGAGAATTTCTTCACCGTGTCGTTGCCGGTGAGTTCACCGCCAATGGCGCGGGAGCTGCCGGTGAGCACGTTGAAGACGCCGGGCGGAACGCCGGCGCGCTGGGCCAGTTCACCGATGGCCAGCGCCGACAGCGGGGTCTGTGAGGCCGGACGGACGACGAAGGTGCAGCCGGCGGCCAGCGCGGGCGCGGCCTTGCGGGTGATCATCGCGTTGGGGAAGTTCCAGGGCGTGATGGCGGCGCACACGCCGATGGGCTGCTTCATCACCAGCACACGCTGGCTGCTGTTGCTGGAGGGGATGATGTCGCCGTAGATGCGCTTGGCCTCTTCGGCATACCACTCGAAATAGCTGGCGCCGTAGGCGATCTCGCCGCGGGCCTCGGCCAGCGGCTTGCCCTGTTCGGTGCTGAGGATGACGGCCAGGTCGTCGGTGTGCTCGGTGAGCAGCTCGAACCAGCGGCGCAGGATGGCGGCACGCTGCTTGGCGGTCTTCTTCTGCCAGGCGGCACGGGCGGCCTCGGCGGCGTCGATGGCACGGCGGGTCTCGGCGGCGCCCATGTCGGGCACGTGGGCGATGGTCTCGCCGGTGGCCGGGTTGGTGACGGCGATGGTCTTGCCGCTGTCGGCATCCAGCCACTGACCATCGATCAGGCAGCGGGTCTGCAGCAGGCTCGGGTCCTTGAGCTTCATGGTGTCTCCTGGGATGTTCGTCCGTTCAGCGAACGATAGAGGGCAGCCTTCTATGCTATCCAATATCCGGGACGGCCCCTTCACTGGGGAAGACCCGGATGAGGACGCCGGCTGCCGCCGGTCGTCGGAGTGGGAGACACCTGCCGGGATGCCCTGTGCCCGTTGGGACTACGCCCTTCGGGATGGGCGCTTTCCGATCGGAGACTTTCAGCTTCCCTGGGTGGTGAGCTTTCGCAGCAGCCGCTGCTGGGCGTCGTGCTCAGGCGAGAGCAGCTCGCCCCCCACGTGGTAGTCGCCGTTGCTGTCCATCTTCCACGCGGCCGTGTCGGGCTGCAGGTAGTTCAGCAGTCCTTCCTCGATGACGCGGCGCTTGAGGGTGGCGTCCTTCAGCGGGAAGGCCACTTCGACGCGTCGGAAGAAGTTGCGTTCCATCCAGTCGGCCGAGGCCAGCCAGAGCTTCTCCTTGCCGTCTGCCCAGAAGTAGTAGATGCGGCTGTGCTCCAGGAAGCGTCCCACCACCGAGGTGACACGGATGTTCTCGGAGAGACCGGGGATGCCGGGGCGCAGCGCACAGACGCCGCGCACGATTAGGTCGATCTGCACACCGGCGCAGCTGGCTTCATACAGCGCCTCGATGATGCGCTCTTCCAGCAGCGCATTCATCTTGGCGATGATGCGTGCCTTGCGGCCGGCCTGGGCGGCTTCGGTCTCGCGCTGGATGGCCTGCAGCAGGGTGCCGTGCAGCCGGAAGGGCGCCTGCAGCAGCGCCTTCAGGCCGCCGGCGGTACCCAGGCCGGTCAGGCGGCGGAAGACCTCGTGCACGTCGGCGCAGATTTCCTCGTCGGCGGTGAAGAGCCCGAAATCTTCGTACAGGCGCGCCGTGCGCGGGTGGTAGTTGCCGGTGCCCAGGTGGGCATAGCGACGCAGTCCTTCGGCCTCGCGTCGCAGTACCAGGGCCAGTTTGGCGTGGGTCTTGTGGCCCACCACGCCATAGACCACGTGCACGCCCACTTCTTCCAGCTTGGCGGCCCAGTTGATGTTGGTCTCTTCATCGAAGCGGGCCATCAGCTCCAGCACGACGGTGACTTCCTTGCCGGCGCTGGCCGCTTCCATCAGCGATTCCATCAGCACCGAGTCGGCGCCGGTGCGGTAGATGGTCTGCTTGATGGACACGACCTGCGGATCGCGCGCGGCGCTACGCAGGAAGTCCTTCACCGGGTTGAAGGACTCGTAGGGGTGGTGCAGCAGCACGTCGCTGGCGGCAATCACGCTGAACAGGTCGTCCTTCTGCAGGGCGACGGGCTGGCTGGGCGTGAACGGTGGGAACAGCAGGTCGGGGCGCTCGACCAGCTCGATGATCTTGGCATAGCGCCCCAGGTTGACCGAGCCGTGGACCCGGTAGCAGTCCTCTTCGTTCAGGTCGAATTCCTTGCGCAAGCGCTCAGCCACTTCAGGGCTGGTGTCGGCGGTCATTTCCAGCCGCACGCCATGACCCCAGGGGCGTTGGCCCAGCTCGTCGCTGAGCGCACTGCGCAGGTTGGTCATTTCCTCCTCGTCCACGAACAGGTCGCTGTTGCGGGTGAGGCGGAACGAGCACTGCGTGCAGACGGTAAGCCCGGGGAACAGCTCGTTCATGAAGCCCTTGATGATGGACGACAGCAGCACGATGCCGTGCGGCACGCCCGCCACCTCGGGGGGCACCTTGAAGGCGATGGGCAGCACGCGCGGCGCCTGCACGATGGCCAGGCCCGGGCGGCGGCCGAAGGCGTCGCGCCCGTCCAGCTCGACGGCGAAGTTGAGCGTCTTGCTGGAGATGCGCGGGAACGGATGGGCCGGGTCCAGGGCGATGGGGGTGAGCAGTGGCTCGACCTCGCTCATGAAGACCTGATAGGCCCAGTTGCGCAGGGCATCGTCCCATTGGGCGGGGAAGAAGATCTTCACGCCTTCGGCTTCCAGGGCGGGCAGGATGTCGCCGCGCAGTACCTGGTACTGGCGCTCGACCAGCTCGCGGGCGCTGACGGCCAGGGTGGCGATGCTGGTGCGTGCCGTGGCCGCCAGCGGGGTGTTGCTGCTGGCGATTTCCTTCAGCTCGGCCACGCGGATCTCGAACAGCTCGTCGAGGTTGCTGGAGACAATGGTGATGTAACGCAGCCGCTCCAGCAGGGGGGCGTTGGGGGATTCGGCCAGTGCCAGCACACGGCGGTTGAAGGCGATGATGCCCTGCTCGCGGTCCAGCGGCGGGGGCAGGGTGGGGGTGGCGGTGTCGTTCACGCGGGATCCTCGGGGATTGCCGCCAGTTTAGCCCAGCCGCCTGTCGGATTGGCGGATGGTGGCCATGGGCTGTGGTCAGGAGGTCGCCTTTCCCGGCTGTTGCGTCGGGCAGGGAAACATCAGGATGATGTCGGGCTTGGGTGTCCAGTGTGGCAGTTTTGTTGCAGAATGCCGATCGACCCAATCCCGAGATGATTCGATGAGCGATTCCCTGCCGCGACGGCCACTGGCTGCCGTTGACCTGGGTTCCAACAGTTTCCGGCTGCTGCTGGCCGAGATCGACCAGTCCTCGGCCGGTCCCCAGCTGCGCATCCTCGACCAGATCAAGGAAGCGGTCCGGCTGGGCGCCGGCCTGGACCGGCAGTTCGAGCTGTCCGAAGAGGCGCGCCAGCGGGCGCTGCAGGCGCTGAGGCGCTTTGCCGAGCGGCTGGAGGGCTTGGAGCTTGAAGCTTTTCGGGCGGTGGCCACCAACACTTTTCGGGTGGCGCACAACATCGGCGCCTTCCTGAAGGAGGCCAGCGCAGTGCTGGGGCACCCCATCGAGGTGGTGGCCGGACGCGAGGAAGCGCGCCTCATCTACCTGGGGGCCGCCCACAGCCTGCCGCTTGACCATCAGCTGCGACTGGTGGTGGACATCGGCGGCGGTTCCACCGAGTGCATCATCGGGGTGGACGAGCAGCCTCGGCGGCGCGAGTCGTTGCAGATCGGCTGCGTGGCGCTCACGCAGCAGTTCTTCAGCAGCGGCAAGATCACCCGGGCGGCCATGCGCAAGGCACGGCTGCACTGTGGCGAGCAGCTGGCGGCGTATGTGCACGGCTTCAAGCGACTGGGCTGGCAGTACGCGGTGGGCACGTCGGGCACGGCCAAGGCGCTGCTGGCGCTGGTCAACGCCAATTTCGGCCATACGGCCATCACCCGCGAAGGGCTCTCGCTGCTGGAAGATCTGTGCGTGGCGGCTGGCCACGTGGATGCGCTGGTCGACCTGCCGGGTCTGCGTGTCGACCGGCAGCCGGTCATCGCCGGTGGCCTGGCGGCCATGCAGTCGGTGTTCGACGAGTTCGGCATCGAGGCGATGGGGTACTGCGACTCGGCCTTGCGCGAGGGCATCCTCTACGACTTGTTGGGCCGCGAATCGGGCTCCGACCAGCGCGAAATCACCATCAGCCACCTGGTGGAGCGCTACCGGATGGACGATCTGCATGGCCGGCAGGTGGCTGAAGTGGCCTGTCGGCTGCTGCGCGAGCTGAAGGGTTCGCGGCAGGACGGGGCAGCCCAGAACACGGGGCAGGCCGGGTCGGATCCGGCATTTCCGGGGCAGGGGGCCGCTGCACCGGGCTCCGGACAGGGCAATCTGTCGGGGTGCAAACCCGAGAGTCTGGTCTGGGCGGCCCGCATCCGCGAGATCGGTTCCTTCATTGCTCACGACAATGCGCATCGGCATGGGGCCTACATCGTGGCCAACGCAGACCTGCCGGGTTTCTCGGCCATGGAGCAGCAGGAGCTGTCGATGTTCGTGCTGGCCCAGAGCGGTGGGCTCAAGAAGGTACGCGCGCTGGAGCCCACCATGGCGCAATGGCAGCAGATCCTGTGTCTGAGGCTGGCCGTCATCCTGCAGCGCCGGCGCGATGGTCGGCAGACGCCCATCACCATCCGTGCGCTGCCTGGCGGGCCCGAGGCCGGCTGGGTGATTGCGCTGCCGGCTGCCTGGGCCGAGCAGCATCCGCTCACCGACCAGTCGCTGCGCCAGGAGATCGAGGAATGGGGGCGCGTGGGCGTTTTCCATGATGTGAGCTATGTGCTGCTGGATGGTGAACTCCCCAGGGAATGAGGAAGATGAGCGACATGAACGACGCAGCGCCGGCCGGTGACGAGGCCCATGAAGCCGATCGGCCAAGCGGGGTGAAGATAGGTGCCGCAAAGGGAACCAGCCGGACAGCACGGTCTGCCGGTGGCATGGATGCCCGCTATCTGACGGAGCTGGAGGCCTTTCTGGAGGCCGAGGCCGAGATGGAACGTCAGGGCGTGGATCTGCTGGCTGACCCGGAATACCGGTCGCTGCGCGAGCTGTACATCGATGGGGATATCGACCAGCAGGAGTTCGTGGCGCGGGTGGAGGCGCTGGCTGAGTCGCGCCCGGATGAGGGTACGGTGAGCTTTACGGCACTGGACGAGGCCGAGGCAGCGCTGGCCGGTATCGACGATGATGAAGATGCCGATGACGAAGACAACGACGATGATGTCGTGGACGTGGTGCCGCTGCCGCGTCATCACTGAGCGGTTCAGACAAGGGCCGGCCGACGTGCCCAGCAGGGTTTGCTCCACCAGACGACGGACATCTGAGCGGTTCAGACAGATACGGTGAGGGGTTGCTCCCGAGCCGCTTCCTCCAATGAAAAAAGGGCGGTTGCAATCTCGGTTGCAACAGCCCTTCTGACTTCATGGCCAGTTTTTGCCGTGGTCGGCAGCGTGTACGGCTGCTGCCGGCGAGCTCCGGCCTGATGGCCGGAGCCCTTTAGGACCTCAGACCAAGAAGAAGTAGGCCCACAGCGTGACCAGGATGATGCACAGCACGTTGAGCAGCATGCCCACCTGCATCATCTCGCGCTGCTTGATGAGACCCGTGCCGAACACGATGGCGTTGGGCGGCGTGGCCACCGGCAGCATGAAGGCGCAGGAGGCGCCGATGCCGATCACCATCACCAGCGCTTCCTTGGGCAGGTTGAGCTGGGTGGCGATGCTGGCGAACACGGGCACCAGCAGGGCGGCCGAGGCCGTGTTGCTGGTGAACTCGGTCAACATGATGATGAACGCGGCCACCGCCAGGATGACGATGAACGGGTGCGTGGTGACGAACTGCGAGGCCAGCGCCTGACCCAGTGCCAGCGAGGCGCCGGACTTGTCGAGCAGGCTGCTGAGCGCAATGCCACCACCGAACAGCAACAGCACGCCCCAGTCGGTGTTGGCGGCCACGTCACGCCAGGTGACCAGGCCCAGCACCACCACGGTGACGGCAGCGGCCAGTGCCACCACGGTGTCGGGGCTGTCGATGCCGAAGGTGGTCTTGATCTGGGTGCCCAGGATCCAGGCAATGGCCGTGACGATGAACACCAGCAGCGTGAGAAGACGCGGCAGGTTCCAGGGAATCGGTTCGCTGTCGCTGATATCCACCTTGCGACTGAAGTCGGGGCGCAGCACCACGTACATCGAGAAGAGCACCAGCGGCATCAGGGCCAGCATCATGGGCAGGCCATAGTTCATCCAGCCGCGGAAGTCCAGGCCCAGGGCCTTGGCGGCGATGGCGTTGGGGGGTGAGCCCACCAGCGCGCCCAGGCCGCCCACGCTGGACGCGTAGGCGATGCCCAGCAGCACGAAGACGAAGGTGCGACGGTCCTTCTCGCGGTCGAGGTGCGACATCATGCCCATGGCCAGCGGCAGCATCATCGCCGTGGTGGCGGTGTTGCTGATCCACATCGACAGGAAGGCAGTGACCGCGAAGAGAAGAAGCACCGACACCAGCATGCTGCCGCGCGACAGCGAGATCAGCCACAGGGCAATCTTGCGGTCGAGTTTCTGTACGTGCAGCGCGGTGGCCAGCGCGAAGCCGCCGAAGAAGATGTAGATGATCGGGTCGGCAAAGCCGGCCAGTGCCTGTTTGGTGCCCATGCCGGGCACGCCGCTGACGGCAGCCAGCAGTGGCACGATGAGGGCGGTGACGGTGATGTGCAGCGCTTCAGTAAACCACAAGATGGCCACGAACAGCAGGATGGCCAAGCCCTTGTTGGCGTGGATGTCGTAGGGCAGCACCGTGTAGACACCCCATGAGATGAGGGCGGCCACGACCACGGTGAGCAGTGACTTGTGTGTGCCCTGCGGGAACAGGGACGGGTTGTTCAGCGGTGCTTCCGCAACCGAGTTTTGCATGATGTCTCCGTGAGTGCGGGGTCTGGCACCGGGCCTGGGTGGCGGCACCCGGTTCCGATTCCGTCGATAGTATAGGGGACGGCAGGGTCTTTGCTGCGCCGGGGCGGCGCAACGGCGTCGCAGATGTGCACTGTGTCACGCCTGCCCGGTGCACGCACCGGCAGGACATCAGAGAAAAACCCGGGGCCCGTGGGCCCGGGCCACCGGCTGTACGGGCCGGATCAGCGGTGCGGGTCGGTGCCCAGCATGCAGATGGCCCTCACCACGAAGGTGCTGGGCACCTTGGCGTCGATGGGGATGCGCTGGGTGGAGAACTGCGACAGCGAGTTGATGGGCTCCTTGGCGCGCTTGATGCGGTAGCTGCCGTCGCTGTTCTCGCTGCCCTCGCCGCGCAGCGAGGTGGCGGGCGCGATGGGGGCACCTTCGCAGAGTACAGCCAGCTCCTGGATGCGGGCGCCACTGAAGGCCGGCCGCACCTCGCGGGTGGTGGCGGTGAAGTAGGTGAGCTTGTCCAGCTTGTGCTCACGCAGGCTGTGGCGGTCCACATAGATGAGCTGCTGTTCGCGGTAGCGGGTGCCGGCCGGGGTCTCGTAGACGGCGGCCCAGTCGGGCTTGCCGTCACCGCGTACGGTTTCCGACTTGCCGGGCGCGGCGTCCATCTCCGAATTGCTCGCCGTGCCGGGCATCTGGGCGGGCTCGCGGCCCTCGTGCACAGGTGCGTGGGGGTCGTCGGAGTCGATGCCGGTGCTGGCACAGCCGGCCAGCAGGCCGGCCGTCGTCAGGGCAAGGGCAAGCGGAGTCAGAAGGCGCATGAGTATGTCCAGTGTAGGATGACGGATCCGGCAATCGTAGCGTGTCCTGACCGATCAATGACGGCAAAGCATGGATGTTTCTTTGCGAAAGGGGCGTGTTGGTTGCTATTTGTATGAATACGTAATTTTGTCAGGGTGAGTCCCGGGGGATCGCACGATGGATTGGGCAACGCTGGCCGGGCCGGTGGAATCGGAACTGCTGATCAAGAAAAGCCGTTTCCTGGGGCGGGTGATGCCGGTGAGCGGGCGGGCCGAGGCCTATGCCGAGGTGGCGCGCCTGAAGGCGCTGCATCCCGGGGCCGTCCACGTCTGCTGGGCCCTGCTGGCGGGTGGGCAGTCGGCGGCGGTCGATGACGGCGAGCCCAGCGGCACCGCTGGTCGGCCCATGCTGGACGTGCTGCGCCATCAGCAGCTGGAGGGCGTGCTGGCTACCGTGGTGCGCTATTTCGGTGGCATCAAGCTGGGTGCCGGGGGGCTGGTGCGTGCCTACACTGATACGGTGGCCACGGCGCTGCAGCAGGCCGAGCGGGTACCCATCATCCGCCAGGTGGTGCTGGGCTGCCGGGTGGGCTACGAGCTGGAAGGGGCGTTGCGGCGCGAACTCGTGGCCCGCGACGGCGTGCTGCTGGACGTGGCGCACGCGGCTGATGTCAGCGTGCAGCTGCAGCTGCCCGAACCTCAGGTCGAGGCGTTCCGCACCTGGCTGGACGATGCCGGCCATGGCCGCGTGCAGTGGTTCGAGCTGGAGAAGGCAGACGAGGCGTAGGGTCGGCTTTCTGCGGCACCAGGACGGAAATTAAACTAAAGTAACAGTTTCTGTCCGGTCCGGCGTGTATGGGCCGGTTCCTGTGTCGATCAAGGAGTCATGCTCTTATGAAGATCTCTGCCGTCGCTCTGGGTGTGGGTGCCATGCTGGCCGCCAGCCCCACCCTTGCCCGGGATTACGTCCTGCTGGATGCCGGCAAGGCGCCTGCCAATCAGACCATCACCAGCAAGTCGCTGGGGGTGAAGAGCGCCAAGCCCTTTACCGTCACCACGAAGACGCTGCATGGCGGACGGCAGGAAGGCGTCATGCTGGTCGAGATCGACACCGGCGCCATGAAGATCACCGTTGTGCCCACCCGCGGCATGAACGTGCTGCAGGCGGTGGCTGGTGACGTGCGGCTGGGCTGGCATTCTCCGGTGAAGGAAGTGGTCAACCCGTCCTTCATCGAGCTGACGGGCCGCAATGGCCTGGGCTGGCTGGAGGGCTTCAACGAGCTGGTCACCCGCTGCGGTTATGAATGGGTGGGCCACCCGGGCAAGGACACCGACGGCACGCTGCTGACGCTGCATGGCCTGGCCGCCAACATCCCGGCCTCAAAGGTGGTGCTGAGCGTCGACGAGAAGCCGCCCTACACCATCCGCCTGAAGGGCTTGCTGCGCGAGCAGGCCTTCAAGAAGGTCGATTACGTGATTGACACCGAGTTGAACACCGTGCCGGGCGCCACCGCCTTCACCGTACATGACCGGCTCACCAACCAGGGCGACTATCCGAAGGAATACCAGGCGCTCTATCACAGCAACTTCGGTACGCCGCTGCTGGAGAAGGATGCGAAGTTCGCCGCGCCAGTGCGCGAGATCTCGCCCTTCAACGACTACGCGAAGCAGGATCTGTCGACCTGGCAGACCTACCGGGGTCCCACCAGCGGCTATGACGAGACCGTCTACAACATCTTCCCGTATGGTGATGCCGACGGCAACACGCTGGCCGTGCTGCACAACGCAGCCGGTCAGCTGGGCGTGAGCCTGGCCTTTAACGTCAACCAGTTGCCTGCGTTCTCGCTGTGGAAGAACACCGACACCAAGAAGCAGGGCTATGTGACGGGCCTGGAGCCGGGAACCAGTTTCTCGTACAACCGCAAGTACCAGCGTGACCTGAAGCTGGTGCCCACCATCGGGCCGAAGGAAAGCCGCGAGTTCCAGATCACCTACACGCTGCTCGGCAGCAGGGCCAAGGTGGACGATGCGCTCAAGCGCGTCGAGACCATCCAGGATGGCCGCAAGACCACGGTGCGCGAAACGCCACTGGCCGTGCCGCAGCCGGAGTGATCGACACCTGACCGCCGCCGCTGTGTCTGCTGGCTACCCGCTTCGGGGCGGCTGCCGGCAGGGCGCGGCATGAATGCAGCGGTTGCGCGCAAAACCAGGCCGGCCTCGTGCCGGCCTGTGTGCGTCTGGGGCCTGGCGCCACGAACGCGACTTTTTCGGCTATCTTTTTGCCTGCTGCGGGTCGTGCTCGTGCTGCGTGGCTCGTGCCTTCCGTCTTCTTCCTGTTCTTTTCCTTCTGCCTGCCAGCAAGCGCCAAGGGCCGTTGCAGGGTCTCTGATCCGCAGCGTTCGGGCCTGCAGACACGCGCCGTTCAGGCCATCGCCCGCGATGGAGCCTCCATGCCCACTCTTCTAGATAGAACCTTCAAGCTGAACGAACACGGCACCTCGGTCAAGACCGAGATCCTGGCCGGCGTCACCACCTTCCTGACGATGGCCTACATCCTGTTCGTCAACCCCACTATCTTGGGCAGCACCGGCATGCCCAAGGGCGCGGTGTTCGTGGCTACCTGCGTGGTGGCGGCGCTGGGCACGGCCGTCATGGCGCTCTATGCCAACTATCCCATCGCGGTTGCCCCGGGTATGGGCCTCAATGCCTACTTCGCCTACACCGTGGTGGGCTCCATGGGCTACAGCTGGCAGGCAGCGCTGGGCGCCGTGTTCCTGTCGGGATGCCTCTTCCTGCTCATCTCCGCCCTGGGGCTGCGCTCGCTGCTCATCACCGGCATCCCGCAGACCTTGCGAGCCGGCACCTCGGCAGGCATCGGGCTCTTCCTGGCCATCATCGGCCTTAGCAACGCCGGCATCGTGGTGGCCTCGCCCAAGACCCTGGTTACGCTGGGCGACATGCACTCCATTCCCGTGCTGCTGGCCTGGCTGGGCTTCTTCCTCATCGTGGCGCTCGACTACCTGAAAGTGACGGGCTCGGTGCTTATCGGCATTCTCGTGGTCAGCGCACTGTCCTTCCTGGTGGGCGGCAACCACTTCGAGGGGGTGGTGTCCATTCCCAGCTCCATCGCGCCCACGTTCCTGGCGCTCGACATCAAAGGTGCGCTGGCCGGCGGCCTCGTCAACGTGGTGCTGGTGCTGTTCCTGGTCGAGCTGTTCGACGCTACCGGCACGCTGATGGGCGTGGCCCGTCGCGCCGGTCTGTACGTGGGTAATCCCACGCCGGACCAGGACCGTCGCCTGCGCCGCGCACTGATGGCCGACAGCACCGCTATCGTGGCCGGCTCAGTACTGGGCACCTCCAGCGCCACCGCCTACGTGGAAAGCGCTGCCGGCGTGCAGTCGGGTGGCCGTACCGGGCTGACCGCGCTCACCGTGGCCGGGCTCTTCCTGCTGGCACTCTTCTTCTCGCCGCTGGCTGCCGTGGTGCCGCCCTATGCCACCGCCCCCGCGCTGATGTTCGTGGCCTGCCTGATGGTGCGCGACCTGGCCGATCTGGACTGGCGTGACAGCACCGAAACGGTGCCGGCTGTCATCACCACGCTGGCCATGCCGTTCACCTACTCGGTGGCTAACGGCTTGGCCTTCGGCTTCATCTCCTATGTGGCGCTCAAGACCCTGACCGGTCGCTGGCGCGACGTGCATCCGCTTACCTGGATCATCGCACTGCTGTTCCTCGTACGCTTTGCCTGGCTGACGGGCCACTGAAAACCATGGACTCTTCTTCTTCCCGTACCCCGCAGGCACTCCGATCGCCGGAAGTGCCCCCCGTGCCCCGGACGCCGCTGCCCAGCCTGTTCGTCTCGCATGGATCCCCGATGTTTGCCGTGCGCCCCAGCAAGGTGGGGCCGCTGCTGACCGACCTGGGGCGCCGCCTGCCGCCGCTGCTGGCCGTGCTCGTGCTGTCGCCCCACTGGTCGACGGATTTCGAGGTCGAGATCACTGCAGGCCCTCAGCCCGAGACCATCCATGACTTCGGCGGATTCCCTGACGAACTTTACCGCCTGCGTTACCCGGCGCCTGGCGCGCCGGAAGTGGCGCGTCTGGCTGCCGAGATGCTGGCGGCCGCGGGCGTGCCGGTACGTCTGAACCCGGAGCAGGGCCTGGACCATGGCGCCTGGGTGCCCCTCATGCACCTGCTGCCCGAGGCCACGGTGCCTGTGGTGCAGATCTCCATGCCGTCATGGGCGAACCCGGCCGGGGCTTTCGCGCTGGGCCAGACCCTGGCGCCGCTGGCGGCCGAAGGGGTGCTGCTGGTGGGCTCGGGCAGTCTCACCCACAACCTGCGCGATGTCTTCGGCAGCATGTCGGGACGCGCCGAGGTGGGTGACGCCGGCTATGTCGACAACTTTGCAGGCTGGATCCGTCAGCAGCTGCAGGCGGGCGATGTCGAGGCCATCCTGGACTATCGCCGCCGGGCACCCGACGCCGCCCGGGCGCATCCCACCGAGGAGCACTTCGTGGGCCTGCCCTTCGCGCTGGGTGCCGGTCGCCTGGAAGAGGGGCTGGAGATCCTGGACGGCGGGGTGGACGACGGCTTCTTGTCGATGGACGCCTACGTGCTGGGCAAGCTGCCGACCGGGGCCCAATCATAAAACAAGATACCTCCTGCCGCGCAGGGCCGGCAGGCTGATTGCCCGACAGCCCGACAGCCCGACAGCCCGACAGCCCGGTTGTCGGGCGAAACCGGAGGGCATGCAGGCGCGGGGGAGTAAGAGGGTAGCGCGTCAGAGGACGGCCGCAGGCCGCGTCGACTCGCCATTGCCGGACGGCTGCCACACCGGCCGCTCCAGCGCGCGGGCCAGGAAGTCCACCAGCCGGCGCACCTTCACCGGCAGCAGCTTGCGGGTGGGGTAGAGCGCATAGATGTTGCGTTCGCCCGTGTTGTATTGCGGCAGGATCTGCACCAGCTCGCCCCGCCGCAGGTACTCGTGGATCATGAAATCCGGCTGCAGCACGATGCCCTGATGGTCCAGCGCGGCACGCAGGCAGGTGTCGCCGTTGTTGGCGAACAATCGAGCCTCGCTCTGTACCGTCTCGCGCCCGTCGGGGCCCTCGAAACTCCATTCTCCGCCGCGGGCCGCATAGCTGTAGATGATGGCCTGATGGTGTGCCAGATCCTTCAGCGCCTTCGGAGTGCCGTGGCGTTCCAGGTAGGTGGGGGTGGCACACAGGATGAGCCGGGTGGTGGCCAGTCGCCGGCTGATGAGCGCCGAGTCGGTCAGAATGCCGACCCGTACCGCCATGTCGTAGCCTTCTTCCACCAGGTCCACCATCCGGTCCGACAGCACGATGTCCAGCTGTACCTGTGGGTTCTCGGACAGAAAGGTGGACCACAGCGGCGCCAGATGCAGGATGCCGAACGAGTACGGCACGCAAATCCGCAGCCGGCCATAGGCTTCGCCGCTGCGCGAGCGGATTTCCGACTCGGCCTCGTGCACCGCCGCCAGCACTTCCTTGCAGCGCTCGAAGTAGCGCTGACCCTCGGTGGTGAGCGAAAGACGCCGCGTGGTGCGCTGCAGCAGACGCGTTTCCAGGTGCTGCTCCAGCTCGGCCACATGCCGCGAGACCGCGGCCTTCGAGATGCCTAGCACCGACATCGCCTTCACGAAGCTGCCGGCTTCCACCACGGCCACGAAAGTCGACATCGCCTGAATCTTGTCCATCCGCCCTGAGTCATTTGTACGCGTGATGCATGATCATATGCGAAATGTGACGTAACAAACCGTCATCAGGATGGAAGAGGCTTGCATAAAACCGCACAACGATGCCAGTATGCTGGGCTTCATTTCCAATCTGCGAACTGGATACCGATGATCAAGAAACTTGCCCGCCGCCTGACGGCCGTTGCCGTGCTTTCCCTGGCCGCTGCCGGCGTCCAGGCCGAAACCCTCAGCGTAGCCGCCACCCCGGTTCCGCATGCTGAGCTGCTGGAATTCGTCAAACCCAAGCTGAAGGCTGAAGGCGTGGAGCTTCGGGTTCGCGTCTTCAACGACTACGTGCAGCCCATCCAGGCCACGGTCGACAAGGCGGTCGACGCCAACTTCTTCCTGCATCGCCCATACCTGGATTCCTTCAACAAGGAACATAAGACCAACATCGTGCCCGTGCCCGAAGCGGCCGTGCACGTCGAGCCCTTCGGTCTGTACTCGCGCAAGATCAAGAACCTGAACGATCTGCAGGACGGCACCACCGTCGTGCTGCCCAACGATCCGTCCAACGGCGGTCGTGCGCTCCTGCTGCTGCAGAAGGCCGGCATCATCAAGTTGAAGGATCCGACCAACATCCTGTCCACCTCGCGTGACCTGGCCGAGAACCCCCACAAGCTGAAGTTCCGCGAACTGGACGCTGCCTTCCTGCCGCGCGCGCTGGATGATGCTGACCTGGCGCTGATCAACACCAACTACGCGCTGGCCGCCGGCCTGCAGCCCACCCGTGACGCCCTGCTGCTGGAAGGGGCCGATTCCCCCTACGCCAACATCGTCACAGCGCGCCCGGACAACGCCGAGTCGCCGGCCATCGCCAAGCTGATGAAGGTGCTGCGCTCGCCCGAGACCAAGAAGTTCATCGAAGAGAAGTACAAAGGCGCCATCATCCCGGCGTTCTGATCCTCCTGTTGGATCTTTCCCCGTCGGCCCGTTAGGGCCGCGGGGCAGCACTGGTCATGGTCAGTGCACATGACGGCTGGCGCCTACAGCCAGCCGACCTTGCGGAAGCGGCGATACAGGATCAGCCCGATGGCCGCCATCAGCAGCAGCGCCACCGGATAGCCCATCTTCCACTTCAGCTCGGGCATGAACTCGAAGTTCATGCCCCAGATGCCGGCCAGCGTGGTCATCATGGCGAAGATGGCTGCCCACGCCGCCAGCTTCTTGCTCACCTCGCTCTGCTCCAGGCCAATCAGCGACATGTTCACCTGCATGGCCATCAGGATGCCGTCGCGCACCCCGTCCAGCGACAGGGTGATGCGCTGCAGGTGGTCGTGCACGTCGCGGAAGTAGTCCTGAAGCCCGTCGCCGCCTGTCGGAGTGCCGCGGCTGGTGCACAGCCGCAGGAACAGCTCGTCGCGCACGGCCGGCACCGCGTGCCGCAGTTCCGTCACGTCCTGCTTCATCGAATGCAGCCGCAGCATCATCTCGCGTGTGGGCTGCTCGCGGAAGATTTCGGTCTCGATGGACTCCAGTTGTTCCTCCAGGCCGTCCACGATGGGGATGAAGCGGTCCACCACCGCATCGGTCAGCGCATACAGCACGAATATCGGGCCCTGCTGCAGCAGATCCACCTCGCGCTCGGCCCGGGCCCGCACATCCGAGAAGCCGCGCCGGACGTTGTTGCGGATGGAGAGCACGAAACGTGGATTGACGAAGATGTAAAGATCACCGTAATGGATCTCGCCATCGTACTGCTCGGCCACCTTCATCGTGACGAACAGCATCCGGTCGTATTCCTCGACCTTGGAGCGCTGGCCGCCGTGCAGCGTGTCTTCCACCGCCAGCTCGGGCAGGTCCAGAATCTCCTGCAGCATCAGGATCTCGGTCGGTACCGGATCCTTCAGCGCAATCCAGGCGAATCCCTCGCTGCTGGCCAGCACGTGGGGCAGTTCGTCGATGGCGATGTCGGCCTGGCGCTTGCCGTCGGCATAGACGACGCAGTTGATCATCATGGCGGGCTTGTCCTCGGTTTCCCGGAGAGAGCCGGCGTCAGTTTGAGCGATGCCGGCGGAATCGCTATCATTGCGCCATGGTATCCGGTTCACGCCGGAGTATGGGGAAGGCCTGATACATTCCCGCACCGCCGTCATCGGTGGCGGTCTTTTCGCCGGCATTTTACGTAGTCGCCTCTTGCTGCCGGGCTGCATGTTCCTGTCTTTGCCGGCGTTGTCGCCGGGCAGGAAGCCCGTGCTGTCGCATGCCGTGTCGTTTCGTCCACCCGTCGTCCCTGCGGGGAAAGGGGGCCAGGGTCGTGTCGATGAAGGGCTCGGGCCTTCTGCTGGCGCTTCAGACACCATTCCCGGCATGAAAACTGCTCACCGCCTGCCCACGTTGCTGCCCCTGCTGGCCGTCGCATGCCTGGCTGCCGGCTGCAACCTGGTCGCGCTCGACCCGTTCGGCTACGTCGCCCAGCAGGGAAAGGACCTCTTCCTGCTCGTCACGGGTCTGATGCTGCTGGTCATCGTGCCCGTTATCAGCCTGGTGCTGTTCTTCGCCTGGCGCTACCGGGCCAGCAATGCCTCGGCCACCTACGCCCCCGATGTCTACCGTGCCCCCAGACTGCAGATCGCGCTGTGGGCCATCCCGCTGATGATCGTCGTCGCGCTGGCTACCATCACCTTCCGCAGCACGCCCACGCCCGATCCCGTCCGCCCGCTGGCGAAGACCGACGTGCACCATGCGGCTCATGCCGGCGTCGAGCCGCTGGAAGTGCAGGTGGTGGCACTCGACTGGAAGTGGCTCTTCATCTATCCCGGGGAAGGCATTGCCACGGTCAACGAGATGGCCGCGCCGGTCGACCGCCCCATCCACTTCAGGCTGACGGCCTCGTCGGTGATGAACACCTTCCACGTTCCCGCGCTGGCCAGCAGGGTCCGCGTCCTGCCGGGCACGGAGACCCGGCTCGATGCCGTCATCAACAGGCCCGGTGTCTACGTCGGTCGCTCGGGCCACTATTCCGGGGCCGGCTTTTCGGACATGCGGTTCAGGCTCCTGGGCCTCGACGACAAGGACTACGACGCCTGGGTTGAGAAAGCACGCCGCAGCGGCACTGGCCCGCTCATCCGTGCCGAATACCTCAAGCTGGCCCAGCCCAGCGCCAATGAGAACGTGCGTGAATACGCCAGCGTCGATCCTGGTCTGTACGAGCGCATCCGCATGCGCTGCGTCGAGGAGGACCGGATGTGTTCCGACATGATCAGGGCCATCGACGCGCAGGGGGGGCTGGGTCGCCTGGGCGTCGATGGTGTGATCCGCGAGGCCATCAGCCAGCCGACCCACCGGGGCGAGATCACGGTCTTTCGCTCCTACGTGTCCGAGGCGCTGTGCACGCCGATGATGCACGCCACCGACATGCAGGCCCACAGCCCGAGGCCCCTGCCGGAGCCCGCCGTACCGGCTGTACCCGCACTCCCTGCTTCCCCCGCCACCCCGTAACACTCTGCCTGGCTGCCGGCCGTTCCGGCGGCCCCCGTGCTTTCTGGACCTCCCAGGCGTCGCCGTGCGCCCGGGCAACCTGGTAAAGACCGAGATGTTCGAGCAATCCGACACCGCCAAACTCTTGCTGGGCCGCCTGTCCTGGGAGGCCATTCCCTTCCACGAGCCTGTTCTGGTCGCCATCTTCGTCGCCGTCGCCCTGGGCGGCCTGGCGCTGGTGGGGGGCATGAGCTTCTTCGGGATGTGGAGACGCTTCTGGCGCAACTGGGTCACCAGTGTCGATCACAAGCGCATCGGCCTCATGCATGTCGTGCTCGGCATCGTCATGCTGCTGCCCGGCGTTGCCGGGGCGCTGATGCTGCTCCTGCAGCACGCCCTGTCCGCCGGCGACGGCCCGGGCTACCTGTTACCGCATCACTACGACCAGATCCTTACGGCCCACGGCGTGATCATGGTCTTCTTCGTGGCCATGCCGCTCATCACGGGCTTCATGAACTACCTCGTGCCGCTGCAGATCGGCGCCCGGGGCACGGCTTTCCCGTTCCTGAGCAACCTTGGCTTCTGGATGAGCGCCTTCGGCGCCGTGCTGGTGATGCTCTCGCTGTTTGTCGGCGAGTTTTCCAGGGCCGGGTGGCTCGCCTATCCGCCGCTGTCGGGCATCGAGTTCAGTCCGGACGTGGGGGTGGATTATCACTTATGGGCGCTGCTGATCGCCGGGGTGGGGACCATGCTCTCGGCGATCAACCTCATCGTCACCATCGTGAAGATGCGCTGCCCCGGCATGGGCCTGATGAAGATACCGCTCTTCACTTGGAGCGCTCTGTGCGCCAACGCGCTGATCATCGCCATCTTTCCGGTGTTCATGGCCGCGCTGTTCCTGCTGGCGCTGGATCGTTTCGCCGGCACCCACTTCTTCACGAACGATCTCGGCGGCAACGCCATGATCTACGTGAACCTCATCCGGGCCTGGGTCCTTCCCGAGGTCTGCGTGCTGATGCTGCCCGCGTTCGGCATCTTCTCCGAAGTCACGGCCACCTTCTGCGGCAAGCGCCTCTTCGGCTACACCGCCATGGTGTGTGCCTCCTGCAGCGTCACCTTCCTGGCAGTCCTGGTGTGGCTTCTCCACGTCCTCCCCCTAGGCGCGGGAACCCGCACTGACACGTTCCTCGGCCTCTCGACACTGATCTTCGCCATCCCCATCGGGGCCATGATCCTCAACTGGCTGGCTACCCTGTACCGGGGGGCCATCCGCTTCGAGGTGCCCATGATGTGGGTGATCGGCTTTCTGATCATCTTCGTCGTTGCAGGCGTGGCCGGGGTGCAGCTTGTCGTGCGGCCGGCCAACGATGTGTTGCACGACAGCCTCTTCGTCGTGGCCTTCTTCCACCACGTCATCCTGGGGTGCGTGGTCCATGCCCTGATGGCCGGCATCGCCTACTGGTTCCCGAAGGCCTTCGGCTACCAGCTCATTCCATTCTGGGGCAGACTCTCGTTCTGGTGCGGGTTCCTCGGCATCGGGCTCGCCTTCACGCCGCTCTACATCCTGGGCCTCATGGGCGTTCCCCCCCGCATGAGCCACGTCGACGATCCGTCGCTGCAGGTCGGGTTCCTCATCGCCGCCTGCGGTGCCGGCCTTATCCTGGTGGGCATCCTGTCCCTCATCGCCCAGCTGGTACACAGCTTCATCCGGCGCCCCGCGCTGCGCGACGAGACGGGCGACCCCTGGGATGCCCGCACGCTGGAATGGTCCACCGCCTCGCCGCCGCCGGACTACAACTTCGCGTTCACCCCGGTCGTGCACGAGATCGACGCTTGGTGGGACATGAAGCGCAACGGCTATGTGCGACCCGTCAGCGGGTTCATCCCCATTCTCATGCCGAAGAACACAGCAGCCGGCTTCATCATGGCCGCACTCGGCGCGGTCTTCGGCTTCTGCATGATCTGGCAGATGTGGCTGTTGGCCGGTGCAAGCTTCATCGTGCTGCTGGGGGCCATCATCGCCCATGCATTCAGTCATGGGCGGGGCTTCCCCATCCCAGCGGCCCAGATCGAGCGCACCGAGGCAGGCCGAACCCGGCTTCTGGCCCGTCACGTCTGAGCATCCGCCCCGTCCATGATCCGCATTCGCCCCGTCTGACATGAGCGCAACCCTGTCCCGCCAGGGGCCGGTCGAAACCGGTACCCGCCAGTTCCACATGACGGAAGCGCATCACCCCGAGAACGGGACGATGCTCGGCTTCTGGCTCTTCCTGATCGGTGACCTGCTTTTCTTCGCCTGCCTCTTTGCCGCCTATGCCGTCCTGGGGCGGAACTACGCGACCGGCTTCTCCGGGGCGGACATCTTCGACCTGAAGCTTGTGGCGCTGAGCACGGCCCTGCTGCTATGTGCCTCCTTCTCGGGTGGCCATGGCGTCGTGGCCATGCAGGACAGCGGGAAGCACGCCACGCTCGGCTGGCTGGCCCTGACCGGCCTGTTCGGCCTGACCTTCCTGGGCATCGAGATCCACGCGTTCAACCACATGATCGGGATGGGGGCCACGCCGCAGCGCAGCGCCTTCCTGTCCGCATTCTTCGGGCTGGTGGGCATCCATGGGCTGCACGTTGCCTTCGGCCTTGTCTGGTTGATCATCCTGCTGGTGCAGGTCGGCCAGCATGGCCTCATCCCCGCCAACCGGCGCCGCATCAGGTGTCTGACCCTGTTCTGGCACTTCCTGGACGTGGTCTGGATTGCCGTGTTCTCCCTCGTCTACCTGATCGGATCCCTGTCATGAGCGCCCCCCTGCATTCCAGCCCTCCTGCTGCGACAGGTCGGCATCCGCCTGCCCCTGGTCTCCTGAGTCAGCTTCCGCGTGCCAGCGGCACGGACTGCAACATCGGCTTCCTCCTGGCCGTCATTCTCACCCTCATCCCCTTCGGGCTGGTGATGAGCGACGCCTTCGAGGACACGGCTACCACCGCCATGATCGTCATGGGCCTGGGCGCCATGCAGATCATTGTGCACATGGTGTACTTCCTGCAGATGAACCGCCGTGCCGGGGGCGGCTGGACCCTTCCAGCCCTCATTGTCACCGTGCTCCTGGTCGCCATCATGCTGGTGGGGGCACTGTGGGTCATGCCCCCTCTCGACGGCAACCCCGTGCCGGGCTCCTAGGGCAATTACCAATCCGGACGGGTATCGCGCTGCAGCAAGCGCCCGGCAAAATTGTCTAAACTCTTTGCCTGGTGCGGAATCGGCACGATTCCGCAGGGCAGGGCGCTTCCCGAGCAGGGCAGGAGGCACCCGCACAGAACACATCACATAGGAGTGCAACCCGTGGAGGCACTGCAGAATTTCCTTGAATGGCTGGGCGGATATGTCTGGGGGGCTCCCCTGCTCATCCTGCTGAGCGGCACCGCCATTTACCTGTCGTTTCGCTTGCTCTTCCTGCAGGTCCACATGTTGCCCTTGGCGCTCAAGCATGCCTTCTCGCCCCCCAAGGAACACGAGAAGGACCACGAGGGCGACATCACTCACTTCGGGGCGCTGATGACCGCACTGTCGGCCACCATCGGTACCGGCAACATTGCCGGGGTGGCCACCGCCATCGTCTCGGGAGGCCCCGGTGCTGTCTTCTGGATGTGGATCACCGCCTTTTTTGGCATGGCCACCAAGTACGGCGAGGCCGTGCTGGCAGTCAAGTACCGCATCACCAACGACAAGGGTGAGATGAGCGGCGGCCCCATGTACTACATTGAGCGGGGCTTGGGCATCAAGTGGCTGGCCGTGCTGTTTGCCCTGTTTGGCGTTCTGGCCTCCTTCGGCATTGGCAGTTCGGTGCAGGCCAATTCGGTGGCCCAGGCCATCTGGGCCAGCTTCCACGTCGATCCGTGGATCACTGGCGTGGGGCTCACCGTCCTTACCGCCGTGGTGGTACTGGGCGGCATCCAGAGCATCTCCAGGGCCACCTCGCTTATCGTGCCGTTCATGGCCATTGTCTACGTGATGGGGGGGCTTGCCATCATCTTCCTGCACTACGACAAGGTCATTCCCGCTGTCGAACTCATCTGCCGTTCAGCCTTCGGGCTGGATGCCGTGGTGGGGGGCGCCATCGGTACCGCCATCCGCTACGGCGTGGCGCGCGGCGTCTTCTCCAACGAGTCCGGCATGGGCTCGGCGCCCATCGCCGCCGCTGCCGCCAAGACGGATCATCCCTGCCGGCAGGCTCTGGTCTCCATGACGGGCACTTTCCTCGACACCTTGGTCGTCTGCAGCATCACCGGCATCGTGTTGGTCATCGGAGGGCTTTATGCCACCAGTGGCGACACGGGGGCCGCTCTCACCTCCCACACCTTCAACGACCTGCTGCCCGGTCCCGGCGGCTGGCTGGTCACCTTCGGCCTGGTCTTCTTCGCCTATTCCACCATCCTCGGCTGGTGCTACTACGGCGAGAAGTGTGCGTCCTACCTGGGTGGTGAGAAAGTGGTGCCCGTCTACCGCATCATCTATGTCGTGACGGTGCTGCTGGGCGCCGGCGTCAATCTGGGCCTGGTCTGGGCGGCGGCTGACGTGTTCAACGGGCTGATGGCCGTGCCCAACCTCATCGCGCTGCTGCTGCTGTCCAACGTCATCGTGTCCGAGACCAAGGACTTCATCCAGAAACGCCGCAGCGGCGAGCTGCACTGACCTTACGACATCTGCCGTCGCAGTACCCCAAGCCCCGCCTGTCGGGGCTTTTTTCTGCGCGGCGCGGCAGTTTGGAGGCAGGGTAGTGCGGGGCTTCGGGACGCAGGACCGTGCTGCGGAGCGGTGGCATGTCCAGGAGGAAGAAGGAAGAGGGTGCCAGCCTGTCCGATGGATTCTGAAAATAACCTCAGTCAGGTGGCAGTCATTCCTGATATTTATTCATTTGTTAATTCACGCGAAAAGTCGACAGCTCATTTTTTTGATCTACGTCAATGTGATTGAATGAATAATTATATTTATGATGATATCTGATAGATATTATCAAGCATGCTTGAAAGGACGAACGCCGTGGCGTAAAGTGAGGCTGAGTACGAATTGAATGGCTTTCGGTCCCGTTCGCATCCTAGTATGTTTCCCCAGATGCAGAAACGAGAAGCCTTCTTCACCAATTAACAAGAACAGATCAAGGCATCCTGATCATGACGACCACGCTTCCCCTATCGCGCCTGCGCAAAGGGGCGCACGCGCACATCGAGAGCATTGTGCCCAATCCCATCTTTGGTGAACTCGACCCCCTCGTCACCCGGCGGCTGGCAGACCTCGGCTTTTCCGATGGTGTGCCGCTGATGGTCATCGCCACCGGGCTGCTGGGGCGGGGGCCGTTCGCGGTGCGGCTGGGCAACCAGTCGCAGTTTGCCCTTCGTGAACCCGAAGCATCCAAGATTCTCTGCCGCGTCAGACTGGGAGGCGTTGCCTGATCATGTCAGCCACTGCACACACCATCGGGTTCGGTGAAGCCGGCCCCTCCATCTTTGCCCTGCTGGGGGCCCCCAACTGCGGCAAGACCGTGCTTTTCAACGGGCTCACCGGCTCGCATGCCAAGGTCGCCAACTACCCGGGCGTCACCGTCGACAAGCGCGAAGGCAAGTTCATCCGTGACGCCAACATCCGCATCATTGACCTGCCGGGTACCTACAGCCTGCGTACCACCAGCCCTGACGAGGCCGTGGCCCGCGACGTGCTGCTGGGCCGGCACGGCACCTGTCCGGACGCCATCATCGCGGTGGCCGACGCCACCAACCTGCGCATGACGCTGCGGATGATGCTGGAGCTCAAGACGCTCGGCCTGCCCATGGTCGTGTCGCTCAACCTCAGCGACGTGGCCCACGCCCGCGGCCTCAAGATCGACGCCGCCAAGCTCAGCAAGCTGCTGGGGGTTCCCGTACTGGAAACGGTCGCCATCCGCCGCGATGGCATCCGCGCCGTGGAAGAGGCCGTGGCCAAGCTGCCGCGCCGTTTCCATGGCAAGATCGACCCCGACGAGGCCCTGAAGGTGCTCAACAGCCTGGACAGCAACGCGCTGTACGAACAGGTCGAGGACATCCTCAGCCAGGTCGTGAAGACCGAGATGACCCTGCCGGCCTGGCATCGCAAACTCGACCGCCTCGTGCTGCACCCGTTCTGGGGCATGGTCATCCTGCTCTCCATCTTGCTGATGGTCTTCCAGGCCGTCTACACTTGGGCGCAGCCGATTATGGACACCATCCAGGGGCTCTTCGACTCGCTGGGTGGCTGGGTGGCCGAAGTGCTCCCCGAAGGGTTGCTGTCCGACCTGCTGGTCAACGGTGTCATCGCCGGTACGGGCAGCGTGCTGGTATTCCTGCCGCAGATCACCATCCTCTTCGCCTTCATCCTGTTGCTGGAGGACTCCGGCTACCTGCCACGTGCGGCCTTCCTGCTCGACAATCTGCTGTCGCGCACCGGGCTGTCGGGGCGGTCGTTCATCCCGCTGCTCTCCAGCTTCGCCTGCGCGGTGCCTGCCGTCATGTCGGCCCGCACCATCCAGGATCCGCGTGAACGGCTCGTCACCATCGCCATTGCGCCCATGCTCACCTGCTCGGCGCGGCTGCCCGTCTACGCGCTCATCATCGCGGCCGTCATTCCCAACCGCACCGTCATGGGGGTGTTCAATCTGCAGGGCCTCACGCTGTTCGGTCTGTACCTGGCCGGCATTCTGTCGGCTGCGCTGTCGGCGCTGGTGCTGAAGTGGATTGCACGCAGCAAGGGCAACGTGCAGCAGTTCCCGCTGCTGATGGAACTGCCCACCTTCCGCATGCCCAACTTCAAGCACATCGTGACCAGCCTGTGGGATCGCGTCAAAGCCTTCCTGGTGCGGGCCGGTACCGTCATCTTCGCGGTGAGCGTGGTGCTGTGGGCGCTCACCAGCTTCCCGGCGGCTCCCGAGGGCGCCACAGGTGCGGCCATCGACTACAGCCTGGCCGGCATGCTGGGTCACCTGCTGCAACCTATCTTCGTCCCGCTGGGCTTCACTTGGCAGATGTGCATCGCCATGATTCCGGGCATCGCCGCCCGTGAAGTGGTGGTGGCGGCCCTGGGTACCGTCTATGCTGTCGGTGCCGGCTCCGAAGATGCCGTCAGCAATGCGCTCATTCCCATCGTGCACAACAGCTGGGGGCTGCCCACGGCCTTTGCCTTCCTGACTTGGTACGTCTATGCGCCCATGTGTGCTGCCACTCTGGCAGTCATCCGGCGCGAGACCAAATCCGCCAAGACCACGGCACTCATCACCTTTGGTCTGCTGGGTCTGGCCTACTTCTTCGCGATGGTGGTCTACCAGATCGCTTCGAGGATCATGTAATGGACATCCAGAATATCATTGTCGGACTCATCGTCTTCGCCGCTGTGATCTACATGCTGCGCAAGTTCGTCTTCAAGAAGAAGGCGGCAGATGGTAGTTCCTGTTCCAGCTGTGACAAGTGCGGTGGTGGTTCCGGTGGCGGCTGTCACTGACGGCTCCGCCGCTGGTTGAACAAACGGCCCCGAGCAACGATGTTGCCCGGGGCCGTTTCATTGTGGGTTGGCGTTCGGGAGACCGCTTGCGCCTGCCCTGGTTGGGGTAGCCGCCATGGCAGGAAAGCCGGTCTTACAGTGAACCCGTCAGCGACGCCGCCACCAGCTTGCGGAACGGCGTGAAGCGCTGACCCAGATGCAGCGCGGCATTGCGCAGCAGCTTGGCCGGTGTTGCCTCGGTGGTGTAGAGCGTGGCAATGAGCTTCGTGACCTCGTACAGTGGCCGCGTGGCCAGCATGTGCCGGCGCTCGTAGCGGGCCAGCAGGTCGGGGCTGCCGATGTCCTTGCCGGAGGCGTGGGCTGTGCGCAGCTCTTCGGTCAGCGTGTCGATGCTGAGCAGGCCGAAGTTGAAGCCGTGTGCCGTGACCGGGTGCATGCCTACCGCCGCATCGCCCACGCAGGCAAAGCGGCGCGCCACCAGCCGGTGCGGCATCACGCCCACCAGCGGATAGCTGTGGCGCGTGCTAGTGAGCTGCATGCGGCCCAGCCGGCCATGGTAGCAACGGGACATCTCCTCGCCGAAGGCGGCCTCGTCCATGGTCAGCAGCGGCTCGATGCGCTGGTGCGGCAGCGTGAGCACCGTGGAGGCACGGTGCTCGCCCGTCACCGGGTCGTCGTTCATGGGCAGCAGTGCCAGCGTCTGGCCATAGTCGAACCACTCCCACGCCACGTGGTTGTGCGGCACCTCGTGCGTCATCTGGCACACCAGCATGGTGCGGCCGAAGTCGTGCATGCTGGCCCCCACGCCCATGGCACGGCGTGTGGGCGAGAAGCGGCTGTCGGCTGCCACCAGCAGGCGCGCGCGGTGCGTGGTGCCATCAGCCAGCAGCACCTCGGTCATATCGCCTTCGCCATGCGCCAGCACGCGCGTGATGGGCTGGCCCGTCATCAGCGTGATGCGGCCGTGTTCCTCCGAAGCGGCCTTCACCTCGGCATAGGCCGCGCGACGGATGTGGTGGTTGGACACCAGCCAGCCCAGCTCGCTGCGATTGGTCAGCGAATGGCCGATGAGCATGGCGAAGGGGGAAGAGCCGTTGAACACCCGGGCATCGCGCAGCGGCGAGAAGGCCGCGCCGTCCACGTCCTGAATGCGTTTCCACAGGCCCAGCTCGCGCATGAGGGAAGCCGAGCGCTGGGTGAGTGCGATCTCGCGGCCATCGAAGCCTGCCTCGCGCAGCGCCTCTTCCGGCTGCTGCTCCACCAGACCGATGGTGAGGCCCGTATCCGCCAGGGCCCGAGCCAGACAAAGACCGGCCGGACCGGCACCGCTGATGAGGAGATCGAATTCCATGGACAGGCTCCTGAAAAAACGGGATAGGCCAGTGTAATCGACCCGCGCGATTCCTGTCTTGATGGTCATCATCAGGCGCATGGGGATGCTTTCAGCATGCCGTGGGCGCTCAGGAGGCTTCCGGATCAGGGGTTTCTGGCCGGAGCGTTTCCTTGCCTGGGTGCATGGTCCGGGCTCATCCCCGTCAGAGAGTTTCCTGGTCGGGGCGTGATGGCGTTGCGGAAAGCGCTGATTTTTATTTAGTCGGTCCTGCAAAACCCCCAAAACCCGCATGACCACTTGATCCGCAACCCCTTGGAGGGCGCAGGAACTCCCGGAAA
>ERZ772946.118-NODE-118-length-39238-cov-6.25621_pt1 | contig 39238 bp, 32 predicted proteins | sample MGYA00511680_ERZ772946 | MGnify/ENA primary metagenome ERZ772946 (study PRJEB29015, sample SAMEA2737918) | human oral metagenome | biome: human oral; feature: human-associated habitat; material: dental | place: China | collected 2016 ... | reverse complement strand
GGGGGCGGACCATGCGGCGCCAGCGAGTGCGCGGCGCCGCGTGAGGCCGCCCCTGAAGGGTGCGTGGGTCACGTGGACTCCTGTATGTATTTGAGAGAGTGTGAATGTATGCGATGTGAGTGAATACGACCTATCCAGTGTAGTAGACAAGTGTGCCTGCGCGCTGTAATGGCGCTATTATGTGTAGGAAATATTTGAAAATTTGTGCACTTCAACCCCGGACATAGCGGATTTTTATGCATTTTCGTGCTGGTGTGCGTCGCAGCGCACCGCGCGTACCGCGTGTCGGGGGTGGTTGTGGTGCGCCAATTAGCTGTATTTCATTCACTCAATTCACAAGCATCCTAGGAGCCACAGTGGCATTCATGAAATCTGCGCGCCTTTTTGCCGCGACCGTAGTTTTAATCGCAGCCGGTGCCGTCCCCGCCAGCGCAAGCACCATCAACACGTACGATACGGACGGTGATGGTATCCCGAACGCATGGGAGATCAGCGGCTATGACGCCGATGGCGACGGCACAGTTGACGTTGACTACCCGGGTATGGGGGCCAACCCGTACCGTAAAGATATTTTTGTTGAGATGGACTACATGCCCGGTGAGCTCGCCACCGAAGCCGACCTTGACCGCATTACCGAGGTGTTCGCCTCCCTGCCGTTACGTAACCCTGACGGTACGCGGGGTGTGAGTATCCACCTGGATGCCGGGCCCGCCCGCAGCGCGAAGTACAACCTGGGCGGCGGGAACGAGATTCCGCATCAGAAGCTTAACGGTATGGGGGACTGGGCGGCACTGAAGAACCGTCATTTCGCCTCGGCCCGTGACGCTGGTTTTCACTACATGATCTGGGGCGACTATTACGGCAATACGAGCTCTTCGGGGCTGGGTTTCACGGGCGCTCGCGGGTTTATTGTGACCGTTGGGCACACCTACTGGCGGGGTGCCAGCAGCGATATTAGGGTGGGTACGTTTATCCATGAGCTGGGGCATAACTTGGGGTTGCGGCACGGTGGGGCCGATGAGGAGAACTACAAGCCGAACTATCTGAGCATTATGAACTACGAGTACCAGCTCAGCGGCGTGCCGCGTGCCGGGGGTAAGAACTACTTCGGGTATTCAACGCACGAGCATATGCCGCTGGATGAGAAGAACCTGGATGAGCGGCGCGGGCTTGGGGCGAACGCCTACGGGTACTTGTATAAGGGTAAACCTGCGCACCGTAACGTGGATTTTAACAAGAACGGCGTGATTGATGCGCAGCCGGTTGCCGCTGATGTGAACGGTAACCGGCGCATGAGCACGCTGCGGGCGAAGAGCGATATGAAGACTCTACGGTTTGCGGCCAGCGCGACGTCTCAGGGTGTGACGAGTACCCCGCGGACGGATCCCTATGAGGTTGAGGTGGACTATAACGAGGTAACCGCTGAATTCGCGCGGGAACGTGGCCTGCTGCCCTAACTGCTGTAGGGGATAGGCAGCTGCGCGACGCCCCGGAAGGAATATCTTGGTCTGTCCTCACTAAGGTTTTCTTCCGGGGCGCCGCACGGCTAAGGCGCCTAGTTGCTGGGGTATTTTGCCTTCACCCAGCGCTCAAACACGCCGATGAGCGCATCTGTGAGCTTACCCAGCACCGCCAGCAGCACAATTGCCAGCAGCAGGCGGTCGGTGCGCCCGTTGTTCTGCGAATCTGTGAGCAGGTATCCCAATCCCATGGAGGCCCCCAATAGCTCGGCAGCCACCAGGAACAGCCAGGCCTGCGCTAACGCCAGGCGCAGCCCCGACACCACGGACGGCAGCACGGCGGGCAGCTGGACGGTAGTGAAAAGTTTAACGCCCCGGTATCCGAAGGCGCGTGCGGCCTCTACAAGTTTAGGATCCACGTGTGCCAGTGCCGCCGAGACGGTGGTGTACACGGGGAAGAACGCGCCGATTGCCACAAGTGTTACTTTAGAGTTTTCGCCGATGCCGATCCACAGCAGCAGCAACGGAACCCAGGCGAGTGAGGGCACGGCGCGTAACGCCCCAATGGTGGGTGCTGCGGCGATGCGCGCGGGCCCCCACAGCCCGATAAGCGCCCCCAGAACCAGCCCCAGCACCGCGCCGATGCTGAACCCGAGTACCACCCGCTGGGTGGAGATTACCAGGTGGGTTGCTAGCTCGCCGCGTTGGGCCAGCTCGGTTCCGGCGGCTATGACGCGGGTGGGGGAGGGCAGCTGCACCGCGGTGAATACCCCGGCGGTGCTCAGCACGTACCACAGCGTGATGAGTGCTGCGGGCAGGATAAGCCCCACATAGTGTTTGGCACCCAGGGGCAGGGCGCGCTTTGGCCGGGGCTGGCCGCGGTGGGAGCTCGCCAATTGGGTGCGCCCGGCAGCGGTGCTGGCAGCTGCCGTGCGGGCTGCGGCGGTTTCTGCGGCTGCGGATTTCGTGTGTTTGGGGGTATCTGAAAGTTCTGGGGCGTCGGAAATTTTGTCGAGGGTTACACTCATGGCTAGCTCACCGTCTTCTTCACGTTCTCAATGGCGGCGCTGTCGGCTTTCTTGGTGTATGTGTCGTCCACAATGCTGCTCAGCGCCTTATCAATGTCTGACTGGTTGGGGACGTCCCCGGATTCGACGAGGATCGGGCCAACACCTTTGAGCACCTGCACCTGCTTGTCCCCTGGGATTGGGTCAATATTCAGGTGGGTTCGTTCCATCACGAGTTTGGCGGTTTCTAACTTAATACCGGACTCGTCGGCGAGAATCTGGGTGGCCTCAGCAGTGTTTTCCAGCGCCCATTTGCGTGCATACTCATACACATTCACGATGGTTTGCGCCGCGTCCGGGTTGTCTTTGAGGAACTGCTCGGTGGCGTTGAGGAACCCGTACGTATTGAAGTCTAGGTTGCGGTAGAACAGCACGTCGTGGCTTTCGATTTCCGCGCTGGCCATAATCGGGTCGAGCCCGCTCCAGGCGTTGACCTGCCCGTTATCGAGGGCGGTCCGCCCATCGGCGTGCTGCAGGTTCTGGATGGTTACCTCTTTCGCCGCGATGCCTTCCTTCTTGAGCGCTTGGAGCAGCAGGAAGTACGGGTCGGTTCCTTTGGTGACCGCCACCGACTTACCCTTTAAATCTGATACTGCATGAATATTCGAGTTTTTGGTGGTGACCAGCGCTGACCATTCGGGCTGCGAGTACAGGTCAATCACCTTAATGGGTGAGCCGTTCGCGCGGGCCAGCAGCGCGGCAGAACCGGCGGTTGAGCCCACATCAATGTTTCCCGAACGCAGAGCCTCATTGGCTTTGTTTGACCCGGCTGATTTGACCCATTCCAGCTTTTTACCTTTTTCCTGCAGGGCCTTCTCTAACCACCCTTTCTTTTTAATAACAAGGGAGAGCGGGTTGTAGGTGGCGTAATCCACGGTCACGGTGTCTTTGCCTTTCGCGGCTCCCGCGCCGGGGGTTCCTGCGCCTTCTCCGGCGCATCCGGCAAGAACGGTGGTGAGGGCGCTGAAGGCCAGCAAACCCTTAAGAGCTTCGGCTCTGGTGATGGTTGTCATGGGTAATCCTTGGGTGTCTGATGGGGTGAGAAAAACAGTAAGACGGGGAATAATTATTCACCAAGAGGGGAAGGCGTGCGGCGGCCTTGGGGCACGCGGGAGTCAGCGCCCTGCCCTAAGCAGGAACCGGGGTGGTATCGGCTTTTTCCACGCCGAGCTCTGTCAGCAGCTCAGCCCGCAGGGCAGTTAGCTCTTTGCTGGCCCTATCACGCGGGTGGGCGTCGCTAATGGTGACTACACGTGTGATCGTTGCGGGCGCATCGGGCGCGGGCTTACCGAGCACAATCACCCGGTCTGAGAGGTACAGTGCCTCTTCCACATCGTGGGTGACCAGCAGAATCGTGGTCGGGTCTTGCCGGTGAATATCCAGCAGCAAATCCTGCATTTTAATGCGGGTCAGCGCATCCAACGCCCCAAACGGTTCGTCCAGCAGCAGCGCCCCGGGTTCACGCGCCAGCGCCCTCGCCAAAGAAACCCTCTGAGCCATTCCGCCGGAGATTTCTTTGGGGCGGTGCGTAGCGTAGTTGGTGAGCCCCACCAGGCGCAGCAGCTCACGGATGCGCTCCTGTGCTCGTGTTTTTGGGGTGCCTTGGGGCAGTCCGAGCGCCACATTATCGGCGACGGTGCGCCAGGGCAGCAGGCGCGGCTCCTGAAAACCGATTGCCACCCGCTGATCCAACCCGCTCACTGGGGTGTCGCCGATGCGCACCTGCCCGCCCGTAATGCGGTTCAGCCCGGCGGCGGCCCGCAGCAGCGTGGACTTGCCGCATCCTGAGGCACCAATGACCGAAATAATTTCTCCCGCGGCGGCGGTAAAACTTACTTCGCGAAGCACCTCGTGCGTGTTCTTGCCGGACTGCGGGAACGACTGGCTGACGGCGTCGAAAGTGATCGTCTGGGCGTTGGCGGGTAGCTGGGTGTGGTGATTCTGTGTCATGTTACTTCCATCGGTCCTGGCGTTAGCACCCGCTCGGGTTGCTGCGACGTCGTCGAGCCAGGTCTCTCAGTCGCTCTGGATGGGTTACGCCTATAACCCTAGAGGAGCGTGCCATTGCAGCGAAAACACATGACGTACCGTGACTAACGGTGACTAAATATTGCATGAGTCATGCGAAATATTACGGTGCGGAGTCACAAAAATTAATGTTCGTCATATACTGTTCACCCCCATCTGCGAGGGGATACACTCAAAACGCAAGGATTATGAGTCCCGGCGTAAAGCTCTGGCTAGCCGGGCGGCAACCCTCTCCCGTAGCGGGGTGCCCCAGATGATGATCTGGCTTCAAGGAACACGAAGCAAGTACGGCGCGAATGCGCCACCTGCACAACTTGGAACACCAAGAAGGCCACCACCTATAAGGAGGCGGCGCGCGGGGTGCAGGAACACCTGAACATTCGCGAAAGGATACGTAGATGGCTGAGCAGAAGAAGCGCATCGCAGTTAACGCATTCGACATGACCTGTGTGGGTCACCAGAGCTTCGACCTCTGGCGCCACCCCCGCTCCCGGGCTACCGAGTACAACACCATCAAATACTGGACTGACCTGGCACAGATCCTTGAGAAGGGCTTCTTCGACGGCGTATTCTTAGCCGATGTTGTGGGCATCTACGATATTTACAAGAACTCCGCCGCGCCCGCTATCGAAGGCGGCGCGCAGGTGCCCGTGAACGATCCGTTTATGCAGATCTCCGCAATGGCCGCCGTGACCGAGCACCTGGGCTTCGGTGTGACCTCAGCCGTGACCTACGAGCAGCCTTACACACTCGCACGCAAGTACGCTTCCCTTGACCACCTCACCAACGGGCGTGTGGGCTTTAACGTGGTGACCTCATACCTGCCTTCCGCCGCCGAATGTCAGGGTCTCGAAACCCAGATTGAGCACGATACCCGATACGAACTCGCCGAAGAGTTCTTGGACGTCTGCTACAAGCTCTGGGAAGGCTCCTGGGAAGACGGCGCGGTTGTCAAGGATCGTGAGAAGGGTATCTACGCCGACCCCGCCAAGGTGCACCCGATTCAGCACAAGGGTAAGTACTTCAGCGTGCCCGGCGCGGGTCTGACCGAACCCAGCCCCCAGCGCACCCCCGTGATTTTCCAGGCGGGCGCATCCAGTCGAGGGCAGAAGTTCTCGGGCAAGCATGCCGAGGTTGTGTTTATCGGTGCGCTGCGCCCCGATCTGACCCGCATTATTACCGACCGCATTCGTGACCGCGCAGAAGAGAACGGCCGCGGCCGCGACGAAATCAAGGTTTTCGCGATGCTCTCCATCATTGTGGACGAGACCGAAGAGAAGGCGAAGGCAAAGTACGAAGAGTACCGCAAGTACGTGAACCTGGAATCTTCGCAGGCCATTATCGGTGGCTGGTCCGGTGTGGATCTTTCGCAGTTCGACGAGGACGAGGTACTCAACTATGTGAAGACCGAGTCGATTCAGTCCTTCCTCACTCCCTTCACCCTGCAGGCCAAGGATAAGCAGTGGACGCGTAAGGATATTGCCGAGCACTGCACTATTGGCGGTATGGGCGAGGTTATTGTGGGCGACCCGCAGCAGGTGGCCGACGAACTCGAACGCTGGATTGATGAAGGCGGCCTGGACGGTATTAACCTGGCATACCACGTTTCACCTGGCTCCTTCGAGGACTTCATCGAGTTCGTGGTTCCTGAGCTGCAAAAGCGCGGGCGCTACCGCACCTCCTACGAGGGTGAGACCCTGCGCGAAAGCCTGTTCGGTAAGGGACAGGCTAAGGTTGCAGACTCCCACCCGGCCGCGAAGTACCGCGGCGCCTACGTGGGTAAGCCCTCCACGGCAGATACCCCGGCACGCGCTATCGCCAACTAAACCCGCTGCGCCTGCGCGCATGGTTGCAAAATGTCCCCTCCTAGGGCAATAAAAAGAGCCTTTATTTGAATAAAGCATTAAAAATGCCGCTTTATTTCGAATAAAGGCTCTTTTTCACGCACGTTTAGAATGGGGTGCATGAGCGAAACACCCCTGTACGACCTTCAAACCCGCTGCCTGTGTACAAGCGGCGAGGTATACGGTGCCTGCTGCGGGCGGTACCTGGGCGAGTTTGCCGCATCCGGAACCTTGAACGCGCCCACGCCGCTGGCCCTGATGCGTTCGCGGTTCACCGCCTTCGCCCTGCACGATGCGCCCTACCTGTTGGCGAGCTGGCACCCGCATACGCGCCCCGCCGAGTTTACGTTGGATGAAACGTTGCGTTGGTACCGGCTGGATATTCTGGGCTCTTCGGGCGGTCCCTTCGATGCGGCGGGCACGGTCGAGTTCGTGGCGTACTACCGCTCGGTTCCCGGCACGCCCGCCGAGGAACGTGTGAAAGGCACCATGCACGAAAAATCCCGCTTCGAGAAAGTACACGGCACTTGGTACTACCTAGACGGTGAGGTCAGCTAAGTTCTTCCCGACCGGGCAGTATGGCAGAAATATTCCGAAAAGAGAACCTTTCTGCCATACGTATAGAATATGCAGATTGTTAAGAGTGCATAAGACTGAGTTAGCGCGGGATCTCGAAAGCTCTCAACGAATCCCGGCGGTCGTATTGCCTAAGGGAATCCCAGAGAAGCTGCGTAAAAACTTGAGCCCTACGAAGCTCTTCAGTAGTGAGCTCCTCAGGGATAGTCCGAATTGCTTTATCTAGATTGTTCGATATTCGATAACGTTCTCGACTGCGTAAATTCATGGTAGCTTCATCCCATTCATCAGGAGTAAGCATGCATGCCAGAATGACGATGTCTTCATAGTGACGTTGTTTCTGCGAGTCGCCATTATTGAGGAGAGCTGAACATTTTTCATAGAGAGCTCCCAAAGCATCTGGGCGGTTCACAATAAACTTTTCTTCACCGCAAGCAACATGTACCGAAGAAGTACGATTGATGCCGAATTGAGCACCACGAGTAGGAAGCAGTTTGTTAATCCCTGGGAAACTCCACCCCATCGTACGTTCCGACAGACCAGAAGGAACGAGAACGTCAATTTGTGCTAAACCACGAACCCAACGGTGGTTCTGCCCAGAGGTGTTATATCCCTCAGGGGTAAAACCGATATGTGTGAGAGCATCTACAAATTGGTTGATAAAACTGCGCTGAGTACGAACGTCAAGGATAACGTCTATATCGCGTGTGGACCGTGATGTTTGATAATTACGTTCACTAACCAACAAGCGCATGAGGCTGCCACCCGCTAGTGACCATCCTTGAGGCATTATCTGCGATATTTCTGCAAGACCCAGCCATGACTCAAGCTCCGGTCCGCTGGTATCAATTCTAATGATGCGACTCATGCAGAACCTTCCTTAGAAGCCGTTCAGCCTCGGACCGACTGCGTGCATCGCGTAAATCCAATAGATCTAACGCGATGTGAAGGCTATAAATATGAGGCAATTCTTCAACTTCACGGAGTAGCACGTTCGCTTCTCGTACCGATAAACACGGCTCTAACCTGTATTTGTAGACTATGGTTTCAAGATCCCATGTCCTAACATAGGCATCAATAAAAGATGAATAAACCTCCGAAATATCGTGGCTTACCCCCGTCATTTGCAGCGCAGATTCATGGCGTAATTTCTCAAGATTGCTAGGATCTGCACGGAAGTAATGAACTTTCATCCCGCTACGTTCTTGGTACCGCTCTAAAGCTTTAAGACCAGCATGGCCGAGAACCTGCGCTCGCTCTTTAGCGCGACGTCGAGCATCTGGAGAAATAGCGATCGTACGATCGTCGATATAAGCCGCAAGTTGGTTGAAAGAACTCATAGAAATCTTGCGTCCACCCAAAGAACGATGGTTCCGAGGACTATCCAACACCATCCAGCGACCAGCAAATTTTTCTCCACGCAAAGACCCGCGTTCAAGGCGCGCCCGAACGCTGCGGGAACTAACCCCAGCATGTTTTGCGTAATCTGATACCGACTGCATGGCAAAATACTACCGAAATAGGATTATTTTTGCCATATATGTCGATTATGAGAGGTAAAGCAACCACGGATTATTCTGCGTTTGCTATGTTTATGCCATGAGTGACGTTATCTCGCAGGAATCTTTCAACACGCTCGCCCTCTATTTCAACGGGGGAGGGCACCTGCTTACCCCGGACGCGCGCCGCAGCGCCGCCGAACGCGCCCGCATCCTCTGCGCCTACGGGATTGATGCACTCCGACAGTACACGCACCGCACTGGGATGACCGTGCATTACTACGTGGCACCCTACGATACGAGCGACCTGCTGCGAACGGGTGCAAATGCGCTCGCGCTCACCGGGGCTCGGCACGAACTTTCGAGGATAAAAACTTCCCTGATCGACGCCTACATTCTGCCCGACGACCTCACAAAATTTGCCCCGAGTTGGGGTTTGGAACCTGCCCCTCCCGAGCGGGCGAACGTGATTTTGCGTGAGGTTTCCACCCTTCCGCGGGTGCTGCGCTTGCATGTGGCGGCAGATGCGCTGCACGCCTATGAGGCTGGCGCCGCTGGCGAGAGTGCCCGAAAAGCACCCCAGCGCATCCTGGGGGAGCTGTGCAGTTCTTGAAAGCTGCTGTCAGTTTTGGTGTGCACCATCGGGTAAATAGGGGGATTTACCGCGGAAATAATGGTTACCCCGCGAACCTGCTTCGGCTTTGAGAAAAGTTTTGGAAATTATGATGAAGACCTATTGCGTGCTTCCCCGGTGGTTTGATACAGTTGAGGAGCTAGCCAGAGTCGCAATAAGTTTATTACAGGGACGAGAACTTATTGTGGGTGTTCTATTGAGGATGCAAAGAATGGATAGCATCGAGAGCTTCCGAAAGCTGATATTGGGCTCCTATTGTGTGATAGGAACAGTTTTACACTCTCACATATCCTAAGTTTCCATTTGATGTCGCACCACTTTGTGATGTGGTGGCCGTAGTATAGCGCTATTAATGCACAGAGCAAGTGTATTGTGGCGTGGTAGCTAGGTGATAGGCATCATCGTAGAGGAAATATACTTTGCTGACAAATATAGAGAGCTTAACTTTTTCTAGCGAACTCATTCTTCAAGTCTTTTAAAGATTAAGCGGCAATTATTTTCTGCTGCAATTTTTAATAGCGGAATGTTTTGGGGAACTGCTGGCTAGGTCTCTATTCTCGACCACCCAAAATGGTCATTAAAAACTCTATAAGTTTCCTTTTGAGGGGGTTGCACCCCTGCAATAAAGGAGGTGGGTTCCAAGCTGTCACCTTTGGAACGTTGTCATCTTGGAACCCAGCCAAAGTTTGATGGAAAACATCAAACTATTGATTAACCACAATCATTCCTGAGGCTATTCAGGAATTCATAAGGAGGATAACCATGGCTAAGGATACCATGTTCATGGAAGAACTGACCGACCAGGAGCTGGAGCAGGTTAACGGCGGCTGTTACAGCAGCTGTGGATACTACGGTGGCAGCTATGGCGGTAGCTATGGCGGTAGCTACGGTGGCAGCAGCAGCTACTACGGTGGTAGCTACAGCGGCGGCGGCTACTACTACGCTGCTGTTGGGTACGGCTACTCCTGCTAATAACAAAACATAGACAAGGGGAATACTGAGTGCTAATCAGGGAACTTCTTCCTGAGCTGGATGATGAACAGTTCCAGCAACTGGTGTCGGATGTGTCAGACGTTTCTTTACTCGACCGGTTAGACACCACCTCAGATTCCCCACCTGTTGGGCGGCCGTCAGCTCCAGTGCCTTCAGCACTGGGGCCGACGGCCGAACCTGCTATGTTTTACACGCTTTTTGCGTGGCTTTTTGAGAGTGAATATAAGCGCGTAGTACAGGCTGTTCGTGCCTCACACTATATTGAGAGAGAACACTTCCCAAACATTGTTGGTGGGCTCCTTGATGAGTTCACGGTGCGCCTGGCGAATTTCTATATTCGGCCGTTGGTCGCCCATATTAAGAAAGTTTCCTCTGAAGGGCTGCTGCAAGGGGGCACCCCGGAAGAGCGGTACATAGACTACTGCCGCCGCTGGCCTAAAGATTTCATGGATGGTTTCTATACGAGCTATCCTCTTCTGCGGCGGGTCCACAGCATTATTGTGCACCAATTCCACGCTATAGTGGCGGAGCTTTTTGAACGCATCCAGGCCCAAGAAAGCGGCATTCGTGAGCTTTTAGGGGCGCAAAATGCTGAGTCCCTCACCCTTGAGTCTCTCACTATGGCGGGTGACTACCATAACGGTGGACGCACCGGCTGCCTGCTGGTGTTTAGTCAGGGGACGGTGGCTTATAAACCACGTAGCGTTGATGGCGAACGGGCGTTCTACAGGATCGTTCAGAAACTTGCGGAACAGGGCGCTCCCCGCATGCGTGCCGCCCGGGTCGTTCAGGGTGAAGACTACGGGTTCATGGAGTTTATTGAGAGAGAAGACGTAGACTTCACGGCCGAAAAATTCTTAGAGTCTTCGGGGCAGCTGTCAGCTCTTTTCTATGCTCTGCTGGGTAAAGATATGCACGAGGAGAACCTCATCCCAACGAGCGAGGGTGCTGTCCCTATTGACCTCGAAACAATACTGCACTGTTCACACCTTCTGAACGATGGTAAAGCAGACATGCCCGACAACAGCGCTTTGTTACATAAAGAACGCGGTATTTGTACCAGCGCTTTACTGCCCACCCGGCTGGTACGTAAAGACCCCTCAAAAGGGTATGTTGATATTGGCTTTATCCGGGGTGAGCAGGGGGCAAACCCCTTCAAAGGTACGGTAGTTGAGCAACCTTTCCGGGATGACGCTATTGTCCGGTCTGTTCGGTATTCTGACCTCGGCGGCCCCCAACAGGGCAACGATCCGGATACCCACACCCTTGAGAAACGGCGCGCCACGGAGGTCGCCCGTGCCCGCGGTTTTGTGCGCGGGTTTGAGCAAATGTACCGGTGGGTGTGTGAGCACCGTGACGCTATGCTGGAGCTGGTACGCAGCGAATGTGCTACGCTGACTCTTCGGGCCGTGCTGCAGCCTACCATGCAATACGAGCAGCTGGTACGGATGCTCGGCAGCCCCGAGGCGTTATCCTCTAAAAGTGTTTTTGCGACAGTGGCGCTACGTACCGCAGCCTTTGACGACGATCGTTCCCTGGAGCTGGTCTTAGCAGAGGTAGAGTCACTGTGGCAGCTCGATATCCCGTTCTTTAAACATCGGGCCGATCGTACCGCGATCATGACACCCGACGGGCAAGAGGTGGGCTTGGGCATTAAAACCAGCGCTCTTGAGGAGACTCTCAACCACATTTCCCACATGGGCGAAGACGACCTTGACGAGCAGCTGAACCAGATCTGGTCTGCTTTTATCTCCCCGTACCCTGCGAATACTCTAGCGGATGAACCGGCAGACATCCGGCAGGGTCGTGGGGGAGAGCGGGAAGAGCGTGAACTCAGCACCGCGATCGCCGACCGGCTGGCGGCTACGGTTCATTCAGGCACCGCCCCGGAGGATCCGTGGACGTGGGTTAGCCCTGTCCCGAGCAGTCAGCAGCATCATCATGGCATTTGGAATACTGATGTTTTGCAGACGGATCTCTACGGCGGATCAGTGGGTATTGCATTGGCGTTAGCGCAAGCAGCACACGTGCTGGGGCACCAAGAATATGCTGAAACTGCTCACCGCGTATTCGACCCGCTAGCTGAGACTATTCTTTCGGAGGAAAAGCCGCTTAAGCTGCCTGAGTATATACGCGACATGGCTTTTGCCGGTGAACCCGGTATCGCTTTCACTCTTGCTGGTGCCGCCCGCTACCTTGGTGACACGCGGCTAAAAGATGCCGCTCGTGAGCTGGGGAACCAGGTAGCTGCACGTATAGCGAAGGTGGAGCACCCAACCCCCGGCTATCTGAGCGGCCATGTGGGCGCGGCAACTCTTCTGCTGGGGCATGAACTGGCCACTGACCGTCAGGCGCTGCTGGCTGTGTTAGACCGGCACGCCCAGGACATTATTGCTGGCCGTATTGATGATGCGTGGTGGGCACAGAGCGGGTTCGCCACCGGCATGAGCTCGTCAATTTTCGCCCTCAGCCGGTGGAGCCAAGACATGCCCTCACCAGAGCGTGCCCGGCAGGCAGTCGCCTTTTTACTGAACCGCTTGGATGAACTTGATAACGGGGAATACTGGCAGATGCGGGTACCTATTGGGGAGAGCGCCCACGACGGCACCTGGTGCCACGGTAGCGCGGGTGTCGCCTTAGCCTTAGCGGCTGTTCACTGTTGGCTCCCTGAGCTTTCTAACCGCGCGAGCCTTGACCGTGCAGTCCGGCGTTCCCTGCAGGAGGGAACCAAGCGTAACTTCACCTCTTGTCATGGTGCCCTGGGAACCCTTGACGTCCTTGAATGGGTGGTCTCGCACGTTCCCGATGTGTCCACTGCAGAGGCCGTCCATAATGCCGTCAAGAACGGTTATAACGTTTCCCTGCTGCGTGAGACGCTGAACGATAAATCTGTTCGTTACTCTCTGACGCCTTCTCTGATGGTGGGCACCTCCGGGGTGCTGTCGTGGTTGACTCGCCGGGCAGGGGATACCCGCTTATATACCCCCATAGTTCCTGACTCGGCCGAGGCTCACTAATAGGCAGTGCTCAGGGTTATTTTGGTGTAATGGATAACACCTCTCATTGAGGGTGGAATACTCTGATTTTCCCAGAAAATCTATTGCACCTACCCCGGGGATTTGTTATAGTTGAGTAGCTAACCAGAAACGCAATAGATTTATTACAGGGACGAAAATTTATTGCGGGTATTCTATTGAAGATGCAAAGAATAGGTAGCGTTGAGAGCTTCCGAAAACTGATATTGGGCCCCTAAATTTGATAGGGAAAGTTTTACACTCTCAAGCATCCTAAAGTTTCCACATGACGTAGCGCTACTTTACTGTGTAGTGGCCATGTTGTTGCGCCAAAATAGTGCAGACAGCATGTACGACGCAGTGTGTGGCGTGATCTGAAATTGGACTTTGCCTTACTGACGAACACATTTACAGATCTTTAGAATACCTATTTCCGCTGCACATTTCTTTAGCGATGGAATGTTGTCAGAGGTGACTGGTTAGTTTATACCTTAAAAACCCACTGGGGAATTAAAACTTTACAAGTTTCCTTTTTGTTTGGGTTACCTAAAACCCAGATGAAAAGGAGGTGGGTTCCAATGTGGCGCCTTGGAACGTTGTCATTGCGGAACCCAGCTAGAGTTTGATGGTAAAACATCAAACTGACACCGATAATACTATTCCTGAAATTGGTTCAGGAATACATAAGGAGGATAACCATGCCCAAGGATATCACGCTTCTGGAAGAGATCTCCGATCAGGAACTCGGTCAGGTTAACGGTGGCGGCTCCCACGGTGGCGGCTACTACAGCTCCGTTGGTGGCGGCAGCTACGGTGGCGGCTACTGCGGTGGCGGCTGCGGCGGCTACGGCTACGGCTTTGGCTTCTGGGGCGGCAGCTTCTCCTAAATCCAGAGGATAAGTAAATACGATAGATAAGGAGAATTCAGGTGTTAATCAGGGAACTTCTTCCTGAACTGGATGAGGAACAATTCCAACGCCTAGCATCTTACGTATCTAGCACTTCGTTACTAGAACGGATAGGCACCACCGCATCCGAAGCGCCTGACTCCGATTTTATTGTACGGTTGTCGGCTCCGGTGTCTTCGGCACTGGGGCCGACTGCTGAACCCTCCATGTTCCACGCGCTCATCGCCCAACTGGCGGAGAATGAACGTGGAATCGTCGAACATGCCATCACCTCATCGGGCTACGCTGTAACGTCGCAGATCCCCCGTTTAACCAACCAATTCTTGGATAACCTAACGGCGCGTTTAAGCAATTTCTACCTCAGACCACTGGTTGCCCACATCAAAAAGGCCTCTGCGCAGGGGCTATTGCAGGCAGACACACCGGAAGGGCGCTACGAAGACTACTGCCGCCGCTGGCACGAAGAACTGAGCGATGACTTCCACGCAAGCTACCCACTTCTGAACCGTATCCACCAGGTGACGGTGCAGCAATTTCACGCGATGATCGCCGAGATTTTTGAGCGTGTCCGCGCCCACGAAAACGATATCCGTGAGCTTTTGAACACCACGGATGCCGCACCACTTCAGCTTGAATCTTTTGGGCTGCCCCGAACTCGTTACGGCGGCGGGCGTGCTGGCTGCCTCCTTAAGTTCACGCAGGGCACAGTGGTCTACAAATCACGCAACGTTGAGGGCGAGCGAGCATTCTGGCAGATCGTTCAAGATCTTATTCAGCAGGGGGCACCCGCTATGCGCGCCGCCCGGGTAATCCAGGGTGAGGGTTACGGCTTCATGGAGTTTATTAAAGCTGAGGAGGTAGATTTCTCAGGCGAAGACTTCTTAGAAGCCTCCGGCCGGTTAGCGGGTTTGCTCTACGCATTGCAGGGCAAAGATATGCACGCCAAGAACCTGATCCCCCTGGCCACCGGGCCCGTGCCGATTGACCTTGAGACGGTGCTTCACCCCATATACATCCTCGCCGACGACACCCCTCAACCGCCTGAAGGCAGCGCCCACCTGCGAAAACTCCGTGGGATTTCCAATAGCGCGTTTCTGCCCACCCGTATTACGCGCCGCGACGCTTCCCTGGGGTACCGTGACGTCGGCTTCCTCCACGGGGAGCAAGGGAATGACCCGTTTAATGAGGTCATTGTTGAGCGTCCCTTCCGGGACGATGCTGCCGCCCGAATGAACCGCGAACCGGCCCCAGCCCCGGAGGAGAACCAAGAAGCGGCAAGCATGGTGGCGCTCGTTGGTGACGAATCCAGCGCTGAGGTGCTGGAAGAGCGGCGTCTCTATGAAGCGGCCCGTGCCCGTGCCTTCGCCCGAGGGTTTACTCAGATGCACCAATGGATCTGTGAGCACCGCGAGGCGATGCTTGAGGCGGTTCGCGCGAACTTTACCGGGCTGATGCTTCGCGCCCTGCTGCAATCAACCAGGTTTTACACCCAAATCCTTAAGATGCTCAGCAGCCCTGAGGCGTTGGCATCCCAAGAAGTGTTCGCCACGGTAGGGCTGCGCGCCGCCACCCTAAGCCACAACCGCCCCCTGGATATGGTTGCGGCTGAAGCGGAAGCTCTCTGGCGGTTCGATGTCCCCTTCTTCATGCACCGGACGGATGGCTCTGACATCGTATCGTTTGAGGGTAAACCGGTGGGGCTCAGCATTAAAGGCAGCGCCCTGGAAGAAACCCTGCGGCATATCGCCGCCCTTGACGAGAATGACCTAGAGGAGCAGCTCCAACAGATTTGGGCCGCCTTCATCTCACCCTACCCGGCGAACACCCTGGCCAATAGCCCGGCAGAATTACTCTCCGCCGGGGAAGACGAACAGCACGAACGGGAGCTTTGCGCCGCGATTGCAGACCAGCTGACGGGCACTCTGCGCCTAGGCGGCAGCGAGCAAGACTCCCGGACGTGGCTCGCACCTAACCCCGGGCTCTGGCAGCAGCATATTGGTGCATGGCAAACCACGGTTCTTGGGATAGACCTGTACACCGGGTCGGTCGGGCCTGCGATGGCCCTAGCCCAGGCAGCGCACACGCTAGGAAACGCGGAGTACGCTAAGGCTGCGCACCGTGTGTTAGACCCAATAGCGCAGGATGTCTTCGATAAGAGGCTCTTTAGGATCCCCCCGGAGACCTGCGACGGTGTCTCAGGCGGTGAGGCGGGTATCGCGCTCTCACTTGCCAGCGCCGCAGAGTACTTGAACGACCCCCGGCTGAAAGAAGCCGCCATTATGCTTGGCGACCGGGTTGCCGCCCGTATGGAGCAGGTGGAGCATCCGATGCCGGGGTACCTGGATAACCAGGTAGGCGCCGCCACACTACTTCTGGGGTATAACCTCGCCACCAACCGCGCCGCCCTGCTGGAGGTGCTCGAAAAGCACGCCCTGGATATTGTTGCTGGCCGGGTTGAGGAGAACTGGTGGAATGTGAGCGGGTTCGCCTACGGTGTGAGCGGGTCAATTTTTGCTCTGGCCCGCTGGGGGCAGGAGATGCCCACGCCTGGGCGTGCTCAACATGCTGTGAAGATTCTCCTGCAGCGGCTGAACAGTTTCAGGTGCGCGGAAGGCTGGCGGGCCCAGCTCTCCGAACGTAGCGGCACAGGCGACGCGCACACCGGCGGCACGTGGTGCTCTGGCTCTGCGGGTATCGCTCTTGCACTCGCAGCCGTACACGTGTGGATGCCGGAGTTCTCCCCGCGTACTGAGCTCGACCGGGCGGTGCAGTACGCGTTCCGTACCGGAACTAGGAGTAACTTGACGTTGTGCCACGGGGATTTAGGAACCCTGGAGGTGCTCAACTGGATTATTGCTCGCGTTCCCGATGTGCCCGGTGCCGAGGATATCCGGGCAGCCGTCAAAAACGGGTACGGCCCCTCAGTTATTCGCGCGACACTTGACGATAAGTCTTCACGGTACTCACTGACCCCGTCACTGCTGGTGGGTACCTCCGGGGTACTGTCGTGGCTGGCTCACCGTTTAGGGGGAGGGCGTTTATACACCCCCGTCATTCCTGACGTGAGTGAGGACCGGTAAAATATGGGGTTTCCAGCGGTTCTTCAAGCGGCTGCTACTGAGTGCGGGCTAGGTGTCGGCGCGTCCGTATTGCAGCATTACGGGCGGTATCAGACGATATCTGATCTGCGCCTCATTGCCGAACCCGGGCGTGAAGGCCTGAGTATGCTCCAAGTGCGCAACCTTCTCATGGTAGAAGGCATGGACGTCGGTGCGTACAAAGCTAACTCGCTGGAACAGCTGCGCGATATCGGCAAGCCAGCTATTCTGCACTGGAACAACTCCCACTATGTGGTGCTGGTACGCATCCGTAAAGACCGCGTACATATTATGGACCCCGCAACGGGGATGAAAGTTATCCCCCTTCAGGAAGCTGAAGGCTCTTTCTCCGGTAGCGTGCTGGTTCCCACCCCCCGGAAAGACTTTAAAAAGAAATCCCGAAAAGTCTTCCAAGACTGGCAGCTGAACACGTTCTTCACGAAAAAGATGTTCGCCCAGTACGCGGTTTTCGTGGTGCTGCTGGTGATTACCTACAGTGTCACGTTCGCCGTGCCGGTGGTGATCCAAAGCGTGGTGGACGCCCAACTCAGAGGCCATGAGGATGCCATCCTCGTCGCAACTATCGGCGTGGTTGTTGGCGTGGCGGGCTACTACCTGGTGTCCATCGCCCGCGCTGCGGCTTTGGCTAGTATCGTCTCGTCCATCGGGTACCAGCTGCTGGGCGGGATGTTCAAAAGGCTGCTGAAGCTGCCGCTGACCTACTTTGCGCTCCGCTCCCCGGGCGATATTCTGTACCGTCTTTCCAGCGTCAATACGCTGCGGAACTTTCTGTCCACGAACCTGACTGAGCTCGTGATTAATATCGGTACGATGATCGTGATTCTCGTCTTCATCGCCCAGCAGTCACGCGAAATCCTCATTATCACCTTCGTGGTACTCGCCGTGCTGATGCTGATCTGGTTCGTGACGGCACGCCCCACCTCCCAGGCGCTCGACGCCGAATATGCGCACGCCTCAGAAGCCCAGGTGGTCGAACTTGATGCCATTAACACCGTGGCATCCATGAAAATGACTGGTTCGGCAAGCTCCACATATGAGACGTGGCGTGAGGCGTACAAACAGTCGCTTGCCTCAATGCGCCGCCGCATGGTGCTGCAGCAGGGTGTGCTTGGTTCCGCAGCTTCCGTGGTGCAGCTGGGCGGGCCGCTGATTCTGCTGCTGGCTTCGCTTCCTCTGGTGAATCAGGGCGTGCTCACGCTCGGGCAGGCTATCGCCACCGAGGGTATTTCTGCCATGCTGTTCTCCTCTATTTCGTCAACGATGTTCGGCATTATGAACATTATTGCCGTGGACCGGGCGGTGGCGCGTATCGTTGATATTCAGCGTTACGACCCTGAGCAGGATGGCGGCACCATCACTAAGCTTGCCAGCAGCGATATTGAGCTTGAGAACGTGAACTTTACTTACCCCGGCGGAACGCAGCCCGTGCTTTCTGAGGTGTCTATTACGGTGCCAGAGGGGCATGACATAGCCCTTGTGGGCTCATCCGGGTCGGGCAAGAGCACGCTGGCTATGCTGCTATGTTCGCTGTACAGCCCGGTGTCCGGCACTATTCGGATGGGCGGGATCAATGTGCAGGATTATTCCTTGGATGCACTTCGCTCCCACATTGGGTATGTTCCGCAGCAGCTGCAGACAAGGGGCGGCACCCTGTACGAGAACCTCACGGCGGGGCTTGACGATGGCCGAACCCGCGAGGAGATCGAAGCGGATGTGCTGAGCATGGGCATTCTGGATTTTGTGAAGGGTCTGCCCATGGGGTTCGACACGATCATGTCCAGTGATGGCGAGAACTTCTCAGGCGGGCAGCGTCAGCGCATCGCCATTGTGACGGCGCTGCTGCGGCGCCCGCGCATCCTGGTGCTGGATGAGGCAACAAGCGCGTTAGATACCACCACTGAGCGTCAGGTGACGGAACTGATTGCACGGTATAAGTGCACGAAGGTTGTGGTGGCGCACCGTCTCTCCACTATTCGCAACGCCCAGCGGATTATTGTCTTGGAGGGCGGGCGCATTATCCAGAGCGGAAGCCATGATGAGCTGATCCGGGTCCCTGGCCGCTACCGGGATCTGTACTACCTGGAGGACCCTGAAAGCATCGCACAAGAGATCCGCGCCCATGAGGCACCGCAGACTCAAGGGAAGCCGCAGGCCCAGGAACCCCAGGACGAGCAGCGGGAATACGAAGAAAGCCTGTATGACCATATGGCGTGGGTGGGGGTTGAATCTGCCCCGCGGTTTAGGTGCAGGACCTCATTCTGGAGCAGCGGCTCCAGGTACCGGGAAGCTACTGCGGCCAGGATGCATAAGGCCGCCGATAACTCCCGGTGGCTGGGGTAAGCCTGCCTTCCGGCGAAGAAATCGGTATGTGCAGGAATCTGCGGGGCATGTCAGTGAAACTAACGATACAGCTGCCATGGCATGACGGGTAAAACATGACGGCACACGCTCTCTAAACTATGGTGAACAACCTCTATGGGGGGGGGTATTTCTGTAGCTTGGTCGTGTCTTCATGCAGCTTAGTCGATACCCATCCTGCATAGGTTCGCCGCATGTTAGGCTGTGCATGAGGTGATGTGGTGAAGCTGAGATTATGCGAGGATCCTGCCTATCAGGAACCTGAAGTGAGTATCGTTTATGCCCAGAAGGATGTGCGGGTCAGCCGCATCGTCGATTTTGTGGAATCGGTGGAGCAGCGGATTAAATGCGAAAACGGAAGCACCGACATCATGGTGAACGCTTCAGATATTTTCTATTGTGAAAGCGTTAAGAAAACAACGTTTGTGCACGTAGCAGGAAATACGTATAGGACCGACCATAGGCTCTACGACCTCGCGGAGAAACTTCAAGATTGTGGATTTGTGCGGGTGAGTAAGTCATGCATTCTCAACATTAACGTTCTTGAGAGTGTTAAACCGCTTTTTAATAGCCGCATGGAAGCCATATTAACAACCGGCGATAGAGTCTATATAAATCGCACATACCTCAAAAACGTCAAACAAGCGTTGAAAGGATACGGTGCATGAGAAAACTTGCTGTTAATATTTGTGCGACCACGGGTATCTCCCTCATTTTATTGGCCGTCATCGGTCTGTTATCAGGTGGAACGTATCTTTACCTTGTGGGAGTTTTCCAAGTCCTTACGACCAATATGATGATTCATGTGGGTATGCTGCTGGTTTCGCGCATGGCACTGAAATATCCCCTGTTGGAGGCGCTTGTCGATATAGCCCTTATTCTCGTCATGATCTGCGGCAGTGGGCTGGCGTTCGGCTGGTTCTCCAGCACACCGCTCTGGATCCTGTGCATTCTGGGAATCGTGATGTATGGCGCCTCAACCGCCCTGAATATTTTACATATGCGCCGGGAGGTTCAGGAAATAAATATGCTCATTGTTCGACGAAAATTTACTTAAAACCACTATCCCTGAAAGCAAAATATTATTTTTGCGGTAATTTTTGCGCCCTAAAACCACTATATTTTGTGGAGTATTTCGTATGCGTCTTGAAAAAATTAATGTTTTATACTGCGTGCTGGCCGTGTATTGTGTATGCTTTATTTTTCGCATATATGAGTATTTTGTGCTTCGTACCGATCAGAGTTTTTGGGGTGAAGCCTTCGTTCATAAGCTGATCGGTATAGGAATTTTAGGGTTGGTGATGCAGTCCTGCTCTCTTGGAGCCCGCAGCATTGGATTTACCCGTGAGCACATAATGCGCCCTATCCTTGCCGGGCTGGGTTTCGGCGCAGTAGTTTTCGCGATTGCCTATGTCGCTGAGATAGCGCTTTTACCGCCCACCGAATTTCGCTCCCTTGACGTTTATGTGAGCACTTACGCGGTCAGCAGCAATACGGGGCATCAGACAGCGCTCATATTCTTTGTGATCTGTCTGGCGGGGAACGTGATCAACGTGGTCATGGAAGAAGGAGTTTTTCGCGGGCTTTTTCAGAAACTTCTGGGATTCCGTTACTCGTTTATGGGTGCTGCAGTCATTTCTTCGGCGCTCTTTGGCCTGTGGCATGTGATCGCTCCTGTACGGAACTATACGGACGGAACCTCAAGCTTGGACGGAGCGGTCATGAATGCTCTGATTTTGATACTGACATCAGCCGTGGTCGGATTTAAATTTGCGCTGATGACGCGCCTAACAGGCAGCCTCTATATGGCGATGGCAAACCACTGTGCAAATAATGTGATCGTGAATCTTGTGCATGTAACGTCGGTTTCCGGGGAGGATACGCTGATGTTCGTGCGGATCTCCATAGCGCAAGGGCTATCATTTCTTGTGGTGGCAGTATGGTACCTGGTGGCCTCACGCCGCGGGAGTCTTCCTGCGGCAGGGATTGAGGGGGCGCCCGCGTCACATCCGCAGCCGTGAAATTTCTGACGTTTTCGAGCGCATATCTACCCCCCATAGGTGTATAAAAAGGCTCTTTCTGAATAAAGCGTAGTTTTCCGCCGCTTCTCTTCAAAAAGAGCCTTTTTACACCCGACATATACCCGGGATTTCAGCCAACGCTAGTGCGTGAAACCGTTAATAATACCCATGCCGAAGTAGATGACGAACACCGCCGACACCACGTACATAAGCCAGTGCACCTCGCGCCCGCGGCCCTGCACCAGGCGGATAAAGGCGTAGGAGACGAACCCTGCACCAATACCGTTAGCGATCGAGTACGACAGCGGCATGAAAATAATGGTCATAAACGCCGGGATACCCAGACCCCAGTCCTGCCAGTCGATATGCACAGCCTGGCGCACCATCAGGAACCCAACAACCACCAGGGCGGGGGCGACCGCTTCGAACGGGACGATCGTCACCAGCGGCGAGGCGATAATCGCCACCAGGAACAGCACGCCGGTGACGATATTCGCCAGACCCGTGCGGGCACCCTCACCAATACCGGTTGCCGACTCCACAAAAATCTGGTTCGCAGAGCCGGATGCGCCGCCGCCGACCACGGAACCGACCGCATCCACGAGCAGCACCTCGTTAATGTTCTCAACCTTGCCGTCCTTATCAATGGTGCCCGCTTCGGTTGCTAAGCCCACCGAAACGCCCATGGCGTCAAAGAAGACCGAGAGCAGAATAGCGAACACCAGCAAGGATGCACCCAGCACGCCGATAGCGCCGAACGCGCCGAATCGTGCAGACCCGATAAGCGAGAAATCAGGGGCTGAGAAGGAAAAATTATTGAGCGCGGGAACGTTGAGCGACCAGCCAGTCGGGTTCCCTTTGCTGCTGCCAATATGGAAAACAGCCTCTAGGATGATCGCCAGTACGGTAGATGCCACCACGCCAATGAGGATAGCGCCGCGCACATTGCGAATAAACAGGGCGATGGTGAGGAAAAGACCGAAAATAAACACGAGAGTAGGCCAGCCAAGCAGGTGACCGCCCACCCCGAGCGAGACGGGAACGGTGGTTCCTGCGGCATCCGGCACGCGGCGGATAATCCCGGAATCAACCAGCCCGATAAAGGCGATAAAGAAGCCGATTCCCGCCACGATCGCGGTTTTGAGGCTCTCGGGGACCGCTTCGAATACGGCGGTGCGGAAGCCGGTGAGCACCAGCACGGTCATAATAAGACCAGCGATAATCACCAGGCCCATAATATCTGCCCACGTCAGCCCGGGAGTGGTTGCGATCGTGGAGGCCAGCAGTGCGTTCACACCCAGCCCCGCCGCCATCGCGAAAGGCTGCTTGGCTATAACACCCATGAGGATGGTCATTACGCCGGCGACGACCGCGGTGACCGCGGCGACCTGCGGCACGCCAAGGGTATTTCCCGCCGAGTCTGCGCCGGTGCCGATCACCAGGGGGTTGAGGACGACGATATAACTCATAGCGAAGAACGCGGCGAGACCGCCACGAATCTCGGCGGAAATAGATGAGCCTCGTTCAGTGATTTTGAAGTAACGGTCCAGTGCGCCGCCCGATGCGTTGGGCTTGTGTGCCTGGGGAGCCGCGGTGTTCTCAGAAGACATTTCGTTGAATCCGTAGATACTCTCGTGGGACGTGGGCGCGGGTTTGCGCCGCAATAAGAAAAGCGCCGAACCCCGGCGGGATTCAGCGCTGGTGTTACCACCCTATTCTAGGTGTTTTGTTTTTCTCCCGCATCCACCTGCCGAAAAGCCGCCGGGGTGTCTAAGCCCCCGTAACGGACTTTCCGGCAGATGGAATGCTGGGAAGCTGCCTTTACCCGTGGGTGAAACCGTTAATGAGTCCGGTGCTGAAGAACACCAGGAAAACAGCCGATACCACGTACATGAGCCAGTGCACCTCGCGCCCGCGGCCCTGAACCAGGCGGATGAAGACGTAGGAGATGAATCCTGCACCAATACCGTCGGCAATGGAGTAGGCGAACGGCATGAAAATAATGGTCATAAACGCCGGGATACCCAGGCCCCAGTCTTGCCAGTCGATATGCACGGCCTGGCGGATCATGAGGAACCCCACGAAAACCATGGCGGGGGCGACCGCCTCGAAGGGGACGATGGTCACCAAGGGAGAGAGGAAGACCGCGCCCACAAAGAGCGCGCCGGTGACCACGTTCGCCAGGCCCGTGCGGGCGCCAGCACCAATACCGGTTGCCGATTCCACAAAAATCTGGTTGGCCGAGCTGGAGGTGCCACCGCCCGCAACTGAGCCGAGCGCATCCACCAGCAGCACACGGTCGATGTTCTCAATTTTGCCGTCTTTATCAATGGTGCCAGCTTCGGTGGCTAGGCCCACGGTGGTGCCCATCGCGTCGAAGAACGCCGAGATGAGGATGGTGAAGATCAGCATCGTGGCGGCCATACCGCCGATAGTGCCGAACGCCCCAAACATATCTGCTGAGAACAGCAGCGAAACATCGGGTAGGGCGCTGCCGCCGCCCCATGCGGGTACGTTCAGTGACCAGCCGGTCGGGTTGTCTTTGCTGCTGCCAATGTGGAAAACGGCTTCTAGGATTATTGACAACACGGTGGAGGCAAGCACACCGTATAGGATGGCCCCGCGTACTTTCCGAATAAATAGGGCAATGGTGAGGAACAGCCCGACAAGGAACACCACGGTGGGCCAGCCAAGCAGGTGCCCGCCCACACCGAAGGTGACGGGGACGGTGGTGTGCGCGGCGTCTACGGTGCGGCGGATAATACCTGCGTTGACCAGCCCGATAAAGGCAATGAAGAAGCCGATACCCACCACAATTGCGGTTTTGAGGCTCTCGGGGACCGCCTCAAAGACGGCGGTGCGGAAGCCGGTCAGCACGAGGGCAGTCATGAGCACACCCGCCCACACGACCAGCCCCATAATTTGCGGCCAGGTGAGGTTGGGGGTGCTGAGGATAGTGGTTGCCAGTAGTGCGTTCACGCCCAGCCCTGCCGCCATTGCGAAAGGCTGTTTCGCGTAGATGCCCATGGCGATCGTCATGATTCCGGCGATGAGCGCGGTGACAGCGGCCACCTGCGGCACGCCGAGTGCGTGGCCGTTGGCGTCTTTCACGAGGCCGATAATGAGGGGGTTTAGCACCACGATGTAGCTCATGGCGAAGAAGGTCGCTAAGCCGCCGCGAATCTCGGCGGAGATAGTTGAGCCTCGTTCTGTAATTTTGAAGTAACGGTCCAGGGCGCCCTGCGTTGTGTTGGTTTGGGGTGCCTGGGGAGCCGCGGTGTTCTCAGAAGACATTTCGTTGAATCCGTAGATACTCTCGTAGGGTGCGTGCCCGCCGGTCGGGGGCGCGCATAAGAAAAGCGTCAGCCGTGCGGGGCGTGACGCTCTTGTTACCTCATTATTCTAGGGGGTAGCAGCGCGTGTGCGCTAGTTGCTTGATGAGGGGCGGTAGTACAGCCTGTGAGTGGGCGCGCGGTGGGAGGTTTTGGGCTTAACGCAGTGGGGGAGTGAGGGTGAGGCGGGGCCTGGGCTGGCTGGTAAGATGAGGAATACCTTAACTTCCGTATTGGTAGGGCTACTACCGAGAATTTGAGAGGTGAATTGTGAGCGAGTATCCCCCCGCTGAGTCTTTGCCTGTACGCCAGCGTGCCGTGGTTGCTACTGAACGCCCAGCCCGTTATGTGAAACAGCTAGGTTCGCATATGGGCCGTAAGATTGATACCGCCGAGCTGCCGGGCGGTCTGCGGCTGACGTTTAACCGTGATGGTATTTTTCGTGGCTATGGCGATCTGCTAATTGATGAAGCTAATAACGCCCTCATTATGGAGGTGCGTGCTGAGGATGAGGAGAAGGCCACTAATATTGCGGGTGTGCTGGATCGCCACCTGGTGCGCTTTGGCGAACGTGACGAGCTGGTGGTTGAGTTCCGAAGGGTGTAGGCAGACGTTTTATATACTGCGGCACCTCCATGGGAAAAATGAGGGTGGATTTACCCCAGATATTTTCCCTAGTGCACTTCGCATTCGCTATCTTCTTTGCGGTGCTCTACTGCGTGGTGGCTGAATATTGGCCCAAGATTAAGCTCTGGCAGGGTGTGGCTTTCGGCATTGTGCTTGATATTCTTTTCCACGTCATCATTATGCCCGCAATGGGAGTTGTGCCCGCCCCGTGGAACCAGCCTTTTGGGGAGCACTTCTCTGAGTTCTTTGGGCACATCCTCTGGTTGTGGTCGATTGAGCTCGTCCGCCGCGACCTGCGTAACCGCATCACCGGTGAACCCGATGCAGAGTACCCGGTGACTGCCCGCTAAATCACTGAGTGTATCGTAACCGGTATACGGCTGTGCCCTGCATGAGCGTCTCATGCGGGGCACAGCCGTATTGCCATATATAAGGAATAAAAATATATGAGCTATTGCTCGCTTTCCCTCTTTTAGCCCATCCTAACCGCTGTGCCCGGTAGAATGAACGAGGACTAAAAAGAGAGCTCGCCGCCGCACCAGCCTGAACCGTGTACCGGGGCGAACTTTGAAAGGAAAAATACGTGTCTGAAGCTACCCGCCCCCTGCGCGTCGCTGTTATTGGCGCAGGCCCCGCTGGCATTTACGCCGCTGACCTCATCACCAAATCTGAGGAAGTACGCTCTGGAGCCGTTGAGGTTTCTATCGACATTTTTGATCGTTACCCCGCTCCCTTCGGGCTGATTCGTTACGGTGTGGCGCCCGATCACCCGCGTATTAAGGGCATTATTACCGCCCTGCACAAGGTGCTTGACCGCGGTGATATTCGATTCTTCGGCAATGTCGAATACGGTAAGGATCTGAACCTTGCCGACCTGCGCGAGCACTACGACGCCATTATCTTCGCGACCGGCGCTATTCATGACGCGCCCCTGCCCATTAAGGGCATCGACCTGGATGGTTCCTATGGTGCCGCCGATTTCGTCTCGTGGTATGACGGTCACCCCGATTACCCGCGCACCTGGCCGCTGAACGCGAAGGAAATCGCGGTGCTTGGTAACGGTAACGTGGCGTTGGATATTGCGCGTGTGCTCTCTAAGCACGCCGATGATCTGCTCGTCACCGAAATTCCCGAGAATGTGTACGAAGGGCTGAAATCTTCGCCCGTGACCGATGTGCACGTCTTTGGCCGCCGCGGCCCCGCGCAGATCAAGTTCACCCCCTTGGAGCTGCGCGAGCTTTCACACTCCCGCGATGTCGATATTGTGCTCTACGAAGAGGACTTCGAGTTCGACGAGGCTTCGGATGAGGCTATTCAGACGAATAACCAGGTGAAGACCATGATGAAGACCCTCACCACCTGGCTTACCGACCAGGAGGAGGGCGAGCAGACCGCATCGCGCCGCCTGCACCTGCACTTCCTGCAGTCCCCGCACGAGATTCTGGGTGAGGACGGCAAGGTTGTGGGCATCCGCATGGAACGCAATAAGCTTGACGGTAAGGGCGGTATCGAGGGCACCGGCGAGTTCGTGGACTACCCCGTGCAGGCTGTGTACCGCGCGATTGGTTATTTCGGATCTGAACTGCCCGAGGTCGGCTACGACGCTGATAAGGGCGTGATTACTAACGTTGAGGGCCGTGTGGTCGATGAAAACGGCGAGCACGTGCCCGGCCTGTACGCTACCGGGTGGATTAAGCGCGGACCGGTGGGTCTGATCGGCTCCACCAAGGGCGATGCGCTTGAAACCATCACGCACCTGTTGGAGGACCGCGAGAACCTGTACACCGCTGCCGAACCGGATGCTGAGACCTTCAGCGATTACCTGGACGCTAAGGGTATTCGCTACACCACCTGGGAAGGCTGGCACCGTCTGGACGATCACGAAAAGGCGCTCGGTGCGGCATCACAGGATGCAAAGGGTGAATCGCGTGAGCGTGTGAAAGTCGTTGACCGTGATGAAATGATTCGCATTTCACGTGGTGAATAGTTAACGGTAAACCATAACAATTCCCCCGCCCCTCAAATGCTGAGGATGCGGGGGAATTTTATGTTAAATATACGCTGCACATGCATAAAATATCGACTTATGGATACAAAAAACCCCGCATTTATCATAAAATGCGGGGTTCCGTTGCAGTTGGTTTTATATTGCCCACTGGGAAATGATGCTCGCAAGGAGAGCAGCATTCTAAGCGTGCACCTGGCAACTACGCCTAGGTTTTATGGTGAACTTACCATTCCTAAAAGTCCCGATATGCTCCTGAAGTTTTTAGTTACTTCGGTAGCCTCATCGGTAGCGTCCCGGCTGGGAGACGCGCGGCCCTTGGCGCGCCTTTTGAGGACGCAAACAGGGGGATTCTTCAATAGAATCGGTGTGTTCACTTATCGGTGATATATATGTGCGGTGACATTACCTCAAGGGGCGGAAGATCCCCTCTTTTTTGGTTCCCTGGAGAACCTCACATCCCATATCTTAGGCGCTTTTTTAGGCTGATTTCAAGCGAATTTAAGGGGGTTTTGAAGGGCTTTCATATAATCCCTAGTCAATCGGATGAGGTATATGAAATCTTTATAAAACTTTTTCTGAAGGCTATAAAGCTACTCTTGCACCTTCGAAGAGAATCCCAATAAACCCACAAAAATACCCATATGCACTCAATATATAGAAGATAAAAAGCATAAACATAAGATGCATAATTATTTCGACACTCACACCTCAGTGCCTGCCGGCCCCGTGTTTATATCTGTACGTCGCAGGGTGTCGCTGGCGGTCCTCCTGCTCTTGAAGGTGCCTGGGCGTGTGTAAAAAGCCGCTGCAGTGAATAATAAACCCACATGGGTTGTTGGAGGGGCCTTGCTGAGATGGGGCTGGGGGTATTGTCAGCGAAGAAAAGGCCTAGCTGGGTATACATTCATAAAAATATTAAAATTTTTCTACCGCATGGAAACCCCTTGTATAATGCTCCGACAAGGAAAAACACTAGTGATGTACAACCCATTAAGGGGGTTTGTGAGACCCCGGGCACGCGGGAATCTCAAAACCGGTTTGCGCACCCCTCAAATCTGTCATAGACTAATTGAGGTTCGAACAACGGGATGAGAAATGAACCCGTTCGCATCGACTAGGCCCCCATCGTCTAGCGGCCTAGGACGCCGCCCTTTCACGGCGGTAGCACGGGTTCAAATCCCGTTGGGGGTACTTGCAAACCTCATGTTTGCAAAGCCAAGTTGAAGAAGCAGATACCTGCCGAATCCAACAAGGCCCCGTAGCGCAGTTGGTTAGCGCGCCGCCCTGTCACGGCGGAGGTCGCGGGTTCAAGTCCCGTCGGGGTCGCACAGGCCGCGTATTCAGATGATTTATCATCACGAAGCACGCGGTCATTGCGTATCTAATACGCAAGGCTCTGTAGCTCAGTTGGTAGAGCGTGCGACTGAAAATCGTAAGGTCACCGGATCGACGCCGGTCGGAGCCACAATCCGCCCTCCAGGCTTCTACAGTGGGGGCGGATTTTTTCTTTAACCACGGGCTGCTCCCAACCCGTGCACCCTATAGTCTGATGCCCGCCCTCGTACATGGGCCCGTGCCCTTCACCCTCTGCTCACAAGGTTCCTGATCTGAACGACACGGCGAAAATACGCCTCATCCTAAGGCTCTTTTGCCCCGAAAGAGGGGAGAACTGCGCCAGGCAGACGGGTAAACACGCCGATTCGTTTCAATTTCCCGGAATTTTCGTTAGGGTGGAAACGTTGTGTTAGTTAGACAACACTTATACACACGGCGGCAAAACCGGCGCATACGGAAGAGATCGAATGCCAGCATCCACTCCCCAAGACACCATACCGTCGAACTCCGCGCAGGCAGCATGCACTGCGGGAATCGAATTCTCCCAGGTCACCAAACGCTACGGCGCTAACACCGTGGTCGATAACCTGACTCTGAGCATCCCTGCCGGTGAAACCACTGTTTTCGTCGGTTCCTCAGGATGCGGTAAAACCACCACCCTGCGCATGATCAACCGCATGGTAGAGCCGCAGGAAGGCACAATCACCATCGGCGGGCAAAATATCGCAGACCAAGACCCCTACAAGCTGCGTCGATCCATCGGGTACGTCATGCAAAGCGGCGGGCTGCTGCCGCATCGTACCGTGCTTGAGAACGTGATGACCGTGCCCCTTTTGAACGGCACCTCCAAAACGCAGGCGAAAGAACGCGCTCTTGCCCTTCTGGGCACCGTGGGTTTGGATGCGTCCTTAGCGCAGCGCTACCCGGCTCAGCTTTCCGGCGGGCAGGCCCAACGTGTGGGAGTCGCGCGGGCGCTCGCGGCGGATGCCTCCATTCTGCTCATGGACGAGCCATTTTCTGCGGTCGATCCGATCGTGCGCACCGAACTGCAGGAAGAACTTTTGCGCCTGCAGGGCGAGCTGCATAAGACCATTGTTTTCGTAACCCACGATATTGATGAGGCCCTATTCCTCGGCGATAATATTGCGGTCTTCGCCCCCGGCGGCAAGCTCGCCCAATATGGCGCTCCCGAAGAGATCCTGACGAATCCCGCCAATGATTTTGTGGAATCTTTCGTTAGCCAGTCCGTGGGCGCCTTGCTGCCTGCCGATGTGATGCGCCAGGTGCGGTATATTCGCCGCGAACGCTACCGCCGCACACGCGAAGCCGCAGTATCGGGCGAGGGCGCCGCATCGACCTCTGGGCGGGGATAGTATGAACCTGTTGCTGGCAGATTCAATGCACTGGGACTGGTTGGGAAATAACATCCAGCGCGTCCTTGATTTGACCCTCAATCACCTGTACCAGGGCATTATTCCGGTACTTGTGGGAACCGTCCTGTCGATTCCGGTGGCGCGGTATGCGAGCCGACGCCGCGCGCGGGAAGACGGCGCAAAAACCTACCGGAGTGGTGCGCACACCCTGGTGCACGGTTTCGGGCTGCTCTACACAATCCCGTCGATTGCGCTCTTCGTGCTCATGCCGCTGATTCTAGGAACCAGCATTATTTCGCCGGTGAACGTGCTCGTGGCGCTCACGATCTACACGATGGCGCTGATGGTGCGTTCCGGGGTAGACGCTTTTAATGCAGTTCCCGAGCACGTAGTGGAGTCATCGCGCGCCCTGGGATACACCCCGGCTCGTGCGTTTTTCACGGTGGAATTACCGCTCGCTTTGCCCGTGCTTTTTGCCGGTATCCGCGTGGCGACGGTGGCGAATATTGCGATGGTTTCCGTGGGCGCGGTTATTGGTGTTTCTTCGCTCGGCACGCTTTTTACCGACGGGCTGGCGCGTAGCATCCCCGCCGAACTTATCACGGGCGTGGTGCTCAGCGCCGCCTTAGCCTACCTCGCCGATGCGCTTCTTGCCTTCACGGCACGGCGCCTGACCGCCTGGAGGACCGCATGAATGTTATAGAACGTACCTTCGCTTTTCTGGGTGATGGCGCCAACTGGCAAGGGTCTCAGGGCATTTTGGCGCGTACCGTTGAGCATCTGGGCATAACCGTGTTTGCGGTTGCGATTGCCTTGGTGATTGCCGTGCCTTTGGGGCTGTGGGCTGGGCATACACGCCGCGGCGGGCACGCTCTGCTGGGGTTTACCGCCGCTTTGCGCGCCCTGCCTGCCCTGGGTTTACTGACCCTGTTGGCTCTCTGGTTTGGGGTTAATGCGATTCCTCCGCTCGTGGTGCTCGTGATTATCGCGGTGGCGCCCCTACTAGCGCACACCCTCGAAGCCGTGACCGGGATTGACCCGGATGTGGTGGATGCGGCACGCGCCCAAGGCATGACCGAAGGGCAGATTCTTCGCCGGGTTGAGATTCCTCTGGGCCTTCCGGTGTTTATGGGCGGTCTGCGCAGCGCGGTGCTGCAGGTGATCGCGACCGCGACTATTGCCGCCTACATTAATGGGAATAACCTGGGCCGGTACCTTTTTGATGGGCTCGCGGTGCGGGACTATCCGCGCATGCTCGTGGCAACCCTGCTGGTAGCGGTACTCGCCCTCGTGGTGGATGCACTCATGGCCCTAACACAGCGAGCCGTGACCCCCGTTCCATTGCGGGGTGGAGGCGCATCCAAACGTCATGGGCAACCGAAACACGAGAGCGCACTGGATGCGGCAAACTCGCACACGGAAGGGGTGCACGCATGAACCTGGTGCATCGTCGAAACACGAACGATCGTTCTTTTCTATCCGGAAAGAGCTCGAAAAGCCGTGAAACAGCGGAGACCGGAATGGCACGCGGCGTTACCAGGCGGCGGGCATTGGGGGTCCTCGGTGCCTTCGGGACGTTAGGAGCGCTGAGCGCCTGCGGGCTGAGCGGTGAAAACGTTTTCGGCGGCGAACACGACGGCATTATTGTGGGGTCAGCAGCGTTCGCAGAGTCGCAGATTCTCGCCGAAATATACTCCCAAGCGCTAAATAAAAACGGGTTTAAATCGAGCACCCAGCTGGGGATTGGCGCGCGTGAAGCCTACCTGGGGGCGCTTACCTCCGGGGCTATCGACGTGGTTCCCGAATACTCGGGCAACCTGCTGTTGTATCTTGACGAGAATTCCACAGCGCAGACTAAACAAGAGATTCTGCAGGCGCTCGGTGGGGTGCTGGATAAAAACCTCAAGGCTCTGGACGCCTCGCAGGCGGAAAATAAAGATACCTTAGTCGTCACTCAGCAGACCGCCCAAAAATACAATCTGCGCACCCTGGATGATATGGCGAAGGTCTGTACCGAGTTGAAGATTGGTGCCGCTCCCGAATTTGCCGAACGCGCCTATGGAATTCCGGGGCTCAAAGATAAGTACGGGTGCGTTCCGGCGGAATTCGTCTCGCTTGCGGACGGGGGAGGGGCACTCACCGTCAAAGCCCTGCAGGATAACACCGTGCAGGTTGTAGATTTGTACTCGACCACCCCGGCAATTACGCAGAACAATTTTGTGATGCTCGAAGACCCGAAAAACATGATTCCGGCGCAGCAGGTACTCCCCATTATCAACACCAAACGGGTGCCCGAGGATGCGCAGGCGGTACTGAACCGCATCAGTGCGGTGCTGACGACCGACGATTTACGCTCGCTCAATGACGAGGTATCCGGCGATAAGAAACTGGACCCATCCACGGCAGCGACAAATTGGCTCAAAGATAAGGGGCTGTTGTAGCCTTTCTTCCTTTTCTGCGCTGGACTCTGAATGCCGCTAGGTTCTGGTGCTCAGCATATGCGGTTGTGGAGATGAACGGAGAGGAGTCTAAGCGACCGGGAGTTCCGTGAGGGAGAGGCCTACCCGCAGGTCACCGAGCGCATCCGTCAGGTATTCGATGCCAGCCTCTAGGGAATCCAGCACATCCTCGCCCGCGCTAGAGACCACCACCGACGTCACAATGCGCCAGCCCGCCTTACCCTTCGATGGCACGCTGAACCTGCCTGAACCAACAGTCTGTGCTCCCTCATGGCTGCTGGCGAGCGCCACCCTGCCCCGCCCGGATGCAGGCACCACACCCACCGTAAAACCGCCCGCATAGTAGGGACGCGCAAACCCCAGAACCGGGTCAATCGTGTGCCCATCGGCGGAAGCGTCACGAGTGAGGGAGCACAAGAAGGAGCGTACTGCATCCAAAATCTGCCGTTGGGATGCGCCACCCGGCACCCGCGCCACGTCAACCCGCACGCTCAGAAGCAAGTCAAGGTCGGCACGTTGGAAGGTTTCGGAGGGCATGTAATCAAAACTCATGCTCCCACTTTAACCGCCTTGTAAACCGCGAGCAGGTCGTTTTTTGCCGAACAGGTGGAAAAAATACACCTGCTCGCGCATGTAACCATATATGTAAATGCCCATGTAACCGCGTGGGTAACCGAGTAATTAATCTGGCGATCTAAGAAGAAGCTATGGGCTCTTCCACGATCAACGCCAGCGATTCGTAGGGACGCAGCGTAACCTCAACCTTGCCGGGATCGGAGACGGAAACACCGCTAACCTGACTGAGCGGATTCTTGTAATTACACAAAAACACCCGCGCAGACTGCGCTTCCGCTGGAACTCGTGAGTCTTCACTGCCAGCGACTGCGTCCAGAACCTCGCCCGGCATGAACTCGGCAGGAACACGCACCGCCGTCTCATCCCCAAAGAAATTATTGAGCACCAACAGCCGCGTGCGCGTGCCCTTGGCGATATGTTCGCGCAGATACCCAAAGACCCGCTCATGGTCGAGCTCATAGGGCGCGTAACTGCCCTCAGAAATCACCGGGTACTGCCCGCGCAGGCGAATCAGCTCGCGATAGTACGGCAAAATCACCCCATCACGTTCCTCATCCGTCACCGAAATACCCGCGCCGGTTGCCGCATCCACACTGGGAGCATGCGCCAGCCAAGGGGCGGCGGTACCAAAACCAACCGCGCCGCGTTCCCCACCGGAACCAGACTCCCACTGCATGGGAACACGCGAATTATCCCGTGCCTTGGCGCGCACCATCGCAAGCGCCTCGCCCTCCGAGAGACCCCGCGCACGCAGGGTCTTAAAAGCGTTATGGGCCTCAACGTCCACGTAGTCGTCAATCGAAGAATACACCGGGTCAATCATGCCGATCTCTTCGCCCTGATAAATATAGGGAGTGCCGCGCAGTAGGTGAATCACGGTCGCCAGCATGGTTGCCGATTCCGCCCGGTACCGCTGAACGTCGCCAAAACGGTTGAGTGCGCGCGGCTGATCATGATTATTCCAGAACAGCGCATTCCACCCGCCGCCTGCCTGCATGCCCAGCGCCCAATCGTTGAGCAGCTCCTTCAGCTCAGCAAAGCGGAACGGCACCTTCGACCACTTCTCGCCGTCCTCATAATCCACCTTCAGATGGTGAAAACTAAACACCATGTCGAGCTCGCGGTTCTCAGGGTTGGAGTAGCCCACGCAGTTCTTGATACTCGTCGAGGACATTTCACCCACGGTCACGGTATCCCCATACCGTCCGAAAGATGCGCGGTTCAGCTCCCGCAGACGCGTGTGCACGATGGGCGTGTCGGTATACAGGGTCTTATCGAGAACCCCGGCGGGTGCATCCTCAAGCTCTTCGGATTTGCCGATCACGTTAATGACGTCGAAGCGGAACCCGCGAACACCCTTGTCATACCAGAAATTGACGACCTTATAGAGTTCCTCACGCACGGCGGGGTTGTACCAGTTCAGATCAGCCTGTGTGACGTCGTAAAGGTGCAGATAGTACAGCGGTGCCCCCGATTCGTCCCGATAAACCTCACCCGCCGTATCGGTGAAAGGCTCCCAGGCCGAACCGTCGAATTTCGACTCCCAGTTCGTGGGCGGAACCACCGTGCCGTCAGGCTGAACCCGCCCTGGGCGAAGATAGAAATAATCCCAGTACTCGCGCTCGCCCGCCTGCGCCCGCTTAAACCACTCGTGCTCGGTCGAAACGTGGTTGAGCACCATATCGAACATGACCCCGATGCCGTGCTCTCCGAACGCGGCGATCATCTCCTCAACATCTTCCATCGTGCCCAGCTCGGGGTTAATGGCGTAGTAGTCGGAAATGTCGTAGCCGTTATCGTGCTGGGGCGAGGCGAAGAACGGGTTGAACCACACCATGCCCACCCCCAGCGATGCCACATAGGGCACCTTCTCGATAATGCCGCGAATATCGCCGGTTGGCCGACCGTGCGCGGAATAGAACGACTTCGGGTAGATCTGGTAGATCACGCTGTTACGGAATGACATGATGCCTCACGTTATTATCTGCATTAGAAGGCGGGACGCCGATCCTGGGCACCAATTTCGCCGGATTTAAGGGGCTGCGCGTTCACCCTGTGAAAACTCTGGTGCCCACGATTTTCCCCTACCAGCTTAGGGGGCATAATAGGTAAACATCTGAGAAATACGGGGTGGTACCCGAAAATGGGGAAATCTGCCGCAGATCCGGCATCGCCTCACCCGCACACCAGGGCACCTACCGCGCCCGGTGTGCAGATGCGCCCCACGCCCGCTCTGGCTGCAAACCAAAGCTACCCTTCGCTGAAGAGACGTGCAGTGCGGGCGTAAAATCTATTGATGCATCACAACGGAAGGTAGAGACAATGCCCGAATTACGCTCACGCACCTCAACTCACGGTCGCAATATGGCCGGTGCCCGTGCCCTGTGGCGCGCAACCGGCATGGGTGATGATGATTTCGGCAAACCGATTATTGCGATTGCCAACTCTTACACCCAGTTCGTGCCCGGTCACGTGCACCTGAAAAATATGGGCGACCTGGTGGCTGGCGCTATTCGTGAGGCTGGCGGCGTGGCGAAAGAATTCAATACCATTGCGGTTGATGACGGCATTGCGATGGGCCACGACGGCATGCTCTATTCCCTGCCCTCACGTGACCTCATTGCCGACTCGGTCGAATACATGGTGAACGCTCACCGTGCGGATGCGCTCGTATGTATCTCGAACTGCGACAAGATCACCCCCGGCATGCTCTTGGCGGCGATGCGCCTGAATATCCCCACAATTTTCGTGTCGGGCGGCCCTATGGAATCCGGCGAGGGCGTTGAAGGCGTTGTGGAGCACCGCCTGGATCTGGTGGATGCGATGGTCATGGCGGTGGACGATTCCGTGAGTGATACTGCGCTCGCCCAGATCGAGAAGAACGCCTGCCCTACGTGTGGTTCCTGTGCGGGCATGTTTACCGCAAACTCCATGAACTGCCTGAATGAGGCGATTGGTTTGGCGCTGCCCGGCAACGGTACCACGCTTGCGACCCAGATCGCGCGTAAAGAGCTGTTTTTGCAGGCGGGGGAGCGTATTGTTGGCTTGGCGAAGCGCTACTACGAGCAGGATGACGAGTCCGTTCTGCCCCGTTCGATCGCCACCAAGGAAGCCTTCGAGAACGCTATGGCGCTGGATGTGGCTATGGGCGGTTCCACCAACACCGTGCTGCATATTCTGGCGATTGCCCACGAGGCGCAGGTTGATTTCACCCTGGACGATATCGACCGTATTTCGCGGCATGTGCCCTGTCTGGCGAAGGTTGCACCGAACTCTACGAAGTATCACATTGAGCATGTGCACCGGGCAGGCGGTATCCCTGCGCTGCTGGGTGAGCTGGACCGTGCCGGGTTGCTCAACAAGAACGTTCATTCTGTTCATGCGGATTCGCTGGACGAATGGCTTGCCGAATGGGATATCCGTTCCGGTACCGCGAGCGAGCAGGCTCGCGAACTGTACCTTGCCGCACCCGGCGGGGTGCGTACCACGCAGGCGTTCTCGACCGCGAACAAGTACGAATCACATGAGACGGACGCCGAAAACGGGTGCATTCGTGCTGTGGAACATGCCTACACGAAAGACGGCGGTCTGGCGGTTCTGCGCGGCAATATCGCCCAGAACGGTGCGATCATCAAATCCGCCGGTATTGATGAAGAACTTTTCCACTTCGTGGGTAAGGCATTTGTGGTTGAGTCGCAGGATGAAGCTGTGTTTGAGATTCTGTCGAAGCACGTGAAACCCGGCGATATTGTGGTGATTCAGTATGAGGGCCCGAAGGGCGGCCCCGGTATGCAGGAGATGCTGTACCCCACCTCGTACCTGAAAGGCCTGGGTCTGGGCAAAAGCTGCGCACTCATTACCGACGGGCGTTTCTCGGGCGGTACTTCGGGCATTTCGATTGGTCACGTTTCGCCGGAGGCTGCCGCCGGTGGCGCTATCGGCCTGCTGGAAACCGGCGACGAGATCGAGATCGACGTACACAACCGCATCCTGCGGGCGAATGTGCCGGATGAGGTTTTGGAGGCGCGGCGCAAGGCGAAGGGCGCCCTTCCGTGGAAGCCCACTAAGCCGCGTGAACGTCAAGTCTCGAATGCGCTGAAGGTTTACGGGATGCTGGCCGCCTCTGCCGATAAGGGCGGGGTACGTATCCTCCCGGAGGGGTACTAAGTCCCTTAGGCGTTGGATAGGATTACCACAGAATAAACAACGTAGAGGGGGAGTAATTTCTAGGTTCTAGAAATTACTCCCCCTCTACGTTGTTTATATTTTAGATTATATAAATAAGGGGAATAATCATAATAAGTATTTTTACCGCTTATATGCGTTGGGAGGGAGTTCTCCAGATTGAACAACCTGATGAGTATTACTATCCCAGGTGAAATAAGCAGTAGCTACGCCAGATGCTTGAGCACTTGACTCACCTTCTTTAGGGTATATATACCGCACCTCAATTTTATTCTTAGAAACGCGTGATATCTTGGGCATAGCGCCAACCTCTTTAGATGTTGCAGTCCCAACATATTCACCATGGTGGAAAAGTAAGATTGGAGTCGGTTGCATAACTGTGCAACAGGGGCCCTCAGAAATAGTAATCCAAGACAGTTCTGCACATGGAGAGTAGTTGTCTCCGTTTGTTGTGACTTCCTGCCAAACGGTTTTACGATTTTGCATGCTTATAGCCAGATCTACGGCTTCAGCTCTTGTTTTGGATGTGCAGCTAGTATTTGGGGTAGCTGATACGGTAGGTGATTGCTGTGTTGGCTCTACAGTAGACACAGTAGGGGTAGAAATGGTGCTAAGAGTAGGTTGTGGGGATGCGTAAACAGTAACAATTGATTGTTGTGGCGCAGGACTGTTTGTTGTTGCGTGTGTTGCGCTTGGCGAAGAAGAATTTGATTCTCCTGGCTGAGCACATGCAGATAAAGCGATAGTTACTGTTACCAGGAGTATAATTATTTTTCGAATTCCCATGGGCTATCTATAACTCCTTAAATCTTTGCCAATTAGTGTTTGTGATCAAAGAATGTATTTAGGTCTGTTTTGTTTATATTGTAAGTGAGGGAGCTTATGATAGATTTTTCTATATCTTGCACAATTGATATATCTCGTGAATCTATTCCAAGTATTACGGGTTGTGTTCCAAATTGTTGTATTGAAAGGGTTGCCTGCAAAGATTTCATAAGTATCATAATTCCTAATGAAAATAAAATTAGATGTAGTGCAGTATATCCTGTGGTTGAAATAAAAAGTTGTATAAGTATATAGAATGCAAGAGATATAAGGATTATGTATTTTATTCCAGGGGGATTTAGCTTAGAACTTGAGAAGGAATGCCCGTATATGAATACAGCTAAGAGAAAATAGATTATTGCTACGAAACATAGCGTAAGGGTGGTGGTTAGTGAAATCCCGTATGCTAGAGTTTGTAGTCCCGGAATGGTGGTTAGCACAGACAGTAGTAGAAAAAATGCTCCTTGAATAATAGAATTCCTGCGATATCGAAGCCCAGAAGAAACTAACGACAGAGTTTGTAGAGGAAGGGTCTGGTTCTGTTTTCTTATGCGGAATATACCAAAGAGGAAATTGGATCTTTGTATAGTAATAAATCTATTATCTATAGTGATGGTTCCACTTTGTGTTTTTGAGTTAAAAGTATATTGGGTGGACATGTGTCCTCCTGTTGAGAGTGATGCTTGTGTGTACCTTCTAGACTAACCATAACTAATATGAAGAGCAAGCATATGAGGGGTATTTATCAGAGGAATCGCCTTACATAACACGACGATCCCTAATTTGCAAGGTACATGATGGTGAGAAGCCAACCACCGATCACTTGCACAGGTAGAAACTAGTGTTTGCTCACCGTAGAGCTGGACTTAACGCAACACAGTTCGCACCTTTTTGGATAACGTTCTTCTCTGGAACCGGCTCAATATTAAGCCCATGCTCTTACGGCGCAAGGCGAAGGGCGCCCTTCCGTGGAAGCCCACTAAGCCGCGTGAACGTC
>ERZ772946.115-NODE-115-length-40053-cov-57.3716_pt1 | contig 40053 bp, 46 predicted proteins | sample MGYA00511680_ERZ772946 | MGnify/ENA primary metagenome ERZ772946 (study PRJEB29015, sample SAMEA2737918) | human oral metagenome | biome: human oral; feature: human-associated habitat; material: dental | place: China | collected 2016 ... | reverse complement strand
AGCAATCGTATGTATTTCGATATAATTAAAGATGTATTTGTAAAAGGCATAGTATTAAAACTGCTGTTGGTGAAACAAGTAGTAAGATACTGTGCCTTTTTCTATGCCTATGAAAGCGTATTCATGAAATAAATTTCATATATTTATACTTAATGCTTTTATATATATCATATATGATATATAATTTAATCATAGATTGTTACTTGTGTGTGATTAAAAAGAGAGGGTCATTATGAAACCACTAGTAAAGAAAATGCTAACAGTAGTATTGTGCGCATCAACTCTAACAGCACCATTATTCTTGACAGGATGTAGTGTTTCTAAGGTTGCTAATAGCGTACAACAAGGTGTTCAAAAGACATCACAAGATGACGTTAAAGTGTTTAACAACTACATTAAAGCCGTTGGCGATTTTAACAGTAATACAGTGAGCTTTGGCTATGCTATCGGTCCAAACCTTCAAAAACTAAGAGAAGGTCAACATTTAACAAGCTTTATGTCACCACATTTTGATTCTTTACAAAAGAACTTACAAGCCGCTAAAGATGCTGGCGTGCCATATGATGATATGAAAGAACCTTTAGATAACGTATTAGCTGTATTAAAGGATATTGTACCAGTAGCCAGTGAATTGGATACGTACTACCAAACTAATTCATATCAAGCAGATAATTATGCTAAGGAACAACAATTAGGACCTAAATACGTTCAATTATATGATCAGTTCTATGCAGCGTATAATCAGTTAGACGCAGTAATTCACAAACATAATACAGAAAATCAACAAGAACAGTTGAAAGAACTTAAAGAGTCTGGCAAGAAAAATGCAGCGGCAGCTCAAGAAGTTCATTTACGTTTAACTGCTTTATTGGATGGCTTTGAAGAAGGCAAGCAAATTGATGTAAATGCAGCTAACCAAGAGTTACAAGGCATCATGGACGTATCTAATAGTATTACTAGTTCGGAATATAAAAGTGCTAAGGATTCATTAAATACAGCTATTGGTAGAATTCGTACATTCTTAGGTGACCAAACAAATGATCATTATAATGATATGGTTGAATCCTATAATCGCTTCATTGGCAGTATGAATCGTTTGGATATGAACAAACTTGATAAATAATATCTAATTTTATATACCATTTCATATAATGATAAGAGAGGGGCATTCAAATGAACAAAAAATTATTATTACCTGTAGGTGTAGTTGTTCTAATTATTGGTATTGTGATTCTATTATTAAATCCAGATCCATCGGCGGCTAATTTGGAAATTGCGAGAAACGCTACAAATGCTCAAGCGGCAGCAAAGGCGATTTCTGAGAATAACCAATCTTACACATTGTGGTATTCTATCGGCATGTTCTGTAGCGGTTTAGGAATTGCACTGTCAGTAGGTGGTTTCATTGTAGGCTTTATTAAAAAAGACTAATCTATTTAGGAACGCATAAAAGGCTGTACTAGAATGTATATCATTTCTAGTGCAGCCTTTTTGTATTTTAATTTTATCCTGTGGACTTTAGCTAGCTTATGTCTATCTAGCGAATTAGTCTATATTTATCTTGCAAGTCGTCCTATATCTATTTATGTTGTGGTTTTACGCTCTATATCTGTTTTCGGTGGGATAAAACGTGGTATAATTAACCCGGATAGAGCCTAAAGGTATGTGGCTTTTGGAGGTTAGTATGAGTAGTATAGCGCATTTATTTGCAGCTGGTGGATTTGTTATGTATCCACTAGTGATTTTTTTACTGTTTACCTTGATGATTGGCATTGAACGTATCTTTTTATATCGCAAGTTTACAAAGGACTTGCGCCGTTTTAATAAGGTCTTAGAAAAGAACCAATCTTGGATTATGTTACCAAGTGTTTTGGAACGTGATACAGAGGAACTTGGTTCTTTATTTGCCCGTGCTATCCGCAGTGCAAAGAATTATAATGGCTTGGAAAACCGCCTTCAAGATGTAGTGTCGTACGCTGATGAACGTTTAAAACGAGGCCTTAGTTGGCTCAGTATGATTGTAACAATGGCTCCGTTGTTGGGCTTGTTGGGGACGGTCCTCGGAATGATTCGTGCGTTTGCTGTGGTAGGTGGCGATATTGGGGCCCCAACTATTATTACAGGTGGTGTTTCTGAGGCCTTAGTGGCAACGGCTACAGGTTTGACAGTGGCCATTATTGCGCTTGGCTTTCATAGTTACTGTGCGGCAAAGGTCAACGATTCTGTGGCGACATTAGAACATGAGTGCGGTAATATCCTTGATGCGTACAATGAGGAACATGATATATGAGACGACGCACATTAGGGGTTAAAAAAGAGCCTACCATCATGATTATCCCCATGATTGATATCGTATTTTTCTTACTCGTATTCTTCATGGTAGGCACGCTGTATATGAATACAGAGCAACAAATTCCGCTAAATTTACCATCTGCATCGACGTCTACGGCGAAGTCTATCGAACCTATCACCATCACCTTGACTACAACGCACACGCTATATATTGATAATCAGGAAATTTCTTCGGATCGTTTGGCGCAAGAGGTCAAATCTATCGTTACACAAGCGCCTCAACAAGCTTTTGTTATCCGCGCCTCAAAAGATGTGTATTATAACGAGGTTATTGAACTTTTGGATATGCTCAAGGTGAACGGTGCTAAATACATTAGCGTCGCTACGGAACGGAAGTGATTCCATGTTTGAATCACATTATCTGAAACCTTTTATTGTGTCTTTAGGCATTACAATCATGCTTATCTCTGGCATGGGGCTTTCCTTACGTGGTATCGTTGGAACAGGTGTGGCTTATGATGCAGCAGAGGTTAGCTTTCATCTGCCTGAGGATAGTGAAAGTGATGCGGAAACTACCGCTATTGAGCCTATACCTAAGGATAAGCCATCGGTTGAACCTCCGACTCCGGAAGGGCCTGCGCCTAAGGCGGATCCTCTTGTAACGGAAAATACAGGTGATGAAAGCATTCACAATTTAAATGCCAATAAGACTACATCTAATGCTCGTCGTGAATGGGCCGTTCCCAAGGCCATAGAATCGGAAACGACTAATAATGAACAAGCTGTAGTTACGGGTGGAAATGATTCCAAAGACGGAAAATCCTCTAAGCCTGACAATGCTCCTAAGGGTAAGGATATAACATCTGATCCGAATGCCAATGGAAACGGCTTTGCCGAAGCTAGTGATTTATCCTTTCTCTCTGATCTCGCTTGGAGTTTATTGAATCCGGGACAACAAGCGCTTTTACAAAAGCCAGATATCAACCCCCAAGAATATTTAAGAACTGTACAAGAACAGGGAAAGGGGTCAATCGTAACAGGTAGGGTTGTAGTGCGCGTTAACTTTGATGTTGATGGACATGTCATCGTGGGAGAACATACACCGCTCATCGCAGAAGATGTGCCGCAACCTGTAAAAGAGGAAGCAATGCGCATCGTTAAAAGCAGTGGTTCTATTATCAATCGAAGAGGGGAACCTGTATATCTAGCAGTCCCTGTCGTTTTAGGACAATAAAGAGGCATATCTTATACAAATGTATGTAAGATATGTCTCTTTTTATATTCATAAAACCTCTTGACAGTTAGTGTATGATTAAAGTAGGTATAGTAGTAATTCGTACCAAGTAGTTCCTATCAGGAGGTGCATATGAAAGCTTATGAAATTTTGAACAACCCCTTCCTAAATAAAGGTACCGCCTTTACAAAGGAAGAACGTAAAAACCTTGGTCTTGAAGGTTTATTGCCTCCCGTTGTACAAACGTTAGAACAGCAAGCAACTCAAACTTATGAATTATTTAGTCGCAAAGATTCTCTATTACAAAAGCGTGAATTCTTAATGCGCATTTTCTCCACAAATCGCACTCTATTCTTCAAAGTATTTAGCGATCATGTTGTTGAAATGATGCCAATCGTTTATGATCCTGTCATATCTGAAAGTATAGAACGTTTTAGCCACGAATTCATTGATCCAGAATATGCAGCTTATATTACAGAAGAAAATATAGATCAACTTGATACTATTTTAGATCGAGCTGCAGATGGTCGTGATATTCGCTTAATTGTAGTTACTGATGCAGAAGAAATCTTGGGGATTGGTGATTGGGGTACTAACGGCGTAGATATTTCTGTAGGGAAATTAATGGTCTACACTGCAGCAGCAGGCGTAAATCCTGAATGGGTACTACCAGTTGTACTTGATGTAGGTACAAATAGACAAGAGCTTCTTAAGGATCCATTATATCTAGGGGTTCGTAAAAACCGCATCACAGGAGATACATACAATAAATTTATTGAAACTTTTGTTCGTCACGTAGAATCTAAATTTCCTAAATTATACCTACATTGGGAAGATTTTGGTCGCGACCATGCTACTGAAATTTTAAAAGTATATCGTCCTCAAATTGCTACCTTCAACGATGATGTCCAAGGTACTGGTATCATTTCCCTTGCAGGCATCTTAGGAGCACTCAAAATTAGCGGTGACACATTAACTGATAAGAAATATGTGTGCTTTGGCGCTGGCACAGCAGGTGTAGGTATCGCCCTCGTAATGTCTGAAATGGTAGCGCAAGGTCTATCCAAGGAGGAGGCTAGAAGTCGTTTCTATCTCGTAGATAAACAAGGTCTCCTATTCGATGACATGACAGACTTAACAATCGAGCAAAAGTCGTTCGCTCGCAAACGTTCTGAATTCACTAATGCTAATGAATTAACTAATCTACATGCTGTCATTAAAGCTGTACAACCAGGAATCCTCGTTGGTACATCGACAGCACCAGGCACTTTCACAAAAGAGGTTGTCCAAGAAATGGCTAGTCATGTGGAAAGACCTATTATTTTCCCATTATCTAACCCGACAAAATTAGCAGAAGCAAGTGCACAAGATCTGTTAACGTGGACAGATGGAAAGGCGCTCATCGCAACAGGCGTACCATATTCACCTATCGAACTTAAAGGGGTAACATATGATATTGGACAAGCTAATAATGCACTCATTTATCCAGGGGTAGGCCTTGGTGTATTAGCCGTTAATGCAACTCGCTTAAGTGATGCTATGATTTCCGCAGCAGCTCATTCCTTACAAGGTATTGTAGATACTACAAAACCAGGTGCAGCTACGTTACCACCGGTAGAAAAACTAACACAATTCTCTCGTACAGTTGCTAAAGCTGTTGCCGAATGTGCCATCAAAGAAGGCTTAGCACCTGAACAAGATGTTGATGCTGCGATTGATGCCATCTTGTGGAAACCAGAATACAAAAATAATCAATAACTGTTTATCAATAGATAGATAAATAACAAAAAGAGGCATACCTCACATACGCATGTATGTAAGATATGCCTCTTTTATGTTATCAATTAGTCTTGATTTGTAAGCATCGTTTTCGTAGAGTTGAAGACGGCTAGATATACGATGGCGCCGCCGATGAATAATGTGACTTGCATAGGGGTGCTGAATTGATCGGCTCGCCACAATGCAAAAGCGTAGAAGAACATGGTAATCAACATGATGAGAAATGCAATGATAACGCGTACGTTAGTATGTACCGCTAGAGATGTAGTAATGCGGGATTTATTCATCATTACGTAAATTAAAGACACCACAATATCTGCGGTAAAGATGGAGAAGATGAAGTTATAATCAAACTCGCCCAAAAGGACTACCGCCAAGCCGATAAAGCTGAGCCCAAAGAATAGACGTAATAGAATACCTATAGTATTAGATTCGTTGCGCTGTGCGCGGCGTTCTTTACGATTTAAAGTTGCCATGAAAGCCTCCCAGTAATGATATACAAGTCCATGTATATTTCAGATGATTCTAGTATATCATTTTATTCGGGTAAATACATAGAGACAGCATTAATATAACTGAATTTTGATAGTTACTGTATCTGTTATAAATAATTGATTACAAACAAATACGAAATCACCAACAAACACGAACAATAAGTAAAATTAATATAATTATCATTCGGAAAATTTAGGCGCTTTCGTTGAATGGAGCTTTCACATATGGTACAATAATCCTATAAATCTAGCTTTTATCATGCAAAGGAGACATCATGATACCACGTTATACACGAGAAGAAATGGGCCATATTTGGAGCGAACGCAACGAATTCGACACAATGTTATTGGTGGAGACCCTCGCATCTGAGGCACAAGCTGAGTTGGGCGTTATTCCTAAAGAAGCGGCGAAAACAATCCGGGAAAAGGGAAATTTCGATGTTGAGCGCATTCATGAAATCGAAAAGGAAACGAACCATGATATCATTTCCTTCGTAACAGCAGTGGGCGAATACGTAGGTCCTGAAGCGGCTAAATACATCCATCTTGGCCTTACCTCTACAGATGTGAAAGATACGGCGCTTGGGTACATGATGAAACAAGCCTGCGATATCTTAATTGATGACTTAAAGCGTTTGCACGAAGTATTGCGTCGTCGTGCAGCTGAGTTCAAATATACTCCTATGATTGGCCGTACCCACGGCATCCACGGCGAACCAACTACATTCGGTTTGAAATTGGCGTTGTGGATGGCAGAGGTAGAACGTGATATTGAACGCATGGAGCATGCGCGTAAAAGCGTTGCCGTTGGTAAATTGTCTGGCGCTGTTGGTACATACTCCAATATCGATCCATTCGTAGAACAATATGTGTGTGAAAAATTAGGCCTTGAACCTGTTAAAATTGCTACGCAAGTGGTGCAACGTGACCGCCATGCTGAGTTGTTGTCTACCATCGCTGTTGTAGGCGGTACATTAGACAAAATCGCATTGGAAATCCGTCACTTACAACGTACAGAGGTACGCGAAGCAGAAGAATATTTCAGCCCTAAACAAAAGGGTTCCTCTGCGATGCCTCATAAACGCAACCCTATCACATGTGAAAGAATTTGCGGTATGGCTCGCTTGCTTCGTGGCTATGCACAATCTGCTTACGAAGATCAAGCATTGTGGCATGAACGCGATATTTCTCATAGCTCTGTAGAACGCGTGATCTTGCCGGATGCGACAATCGCTTTGAATTACATGCTTCACTTAACAATTCGCACCATTGATAAATTGTTGGTATACCCTGAAACCATGCTTAAAAATCTTAACCTCACAGGGGGACTCGTATTTAGCCAAACAATTTTGACACACCTTGTAGATAAAGGTGCGGTACGTGACGAAGCATACCGTTGGGTTCAAAAACATGCTATGGAACGCTGGCTTGAAGGCAAAGACTTTGCAACAGGTTTAAAAGCTGATGAAAATATTAAGAAATACATGACTGATGAGGAAATTGATGCATGCTTCGATCCATATAAATTGCTAAGACATGTAGATACAATCATGGCTCGCTTTGGCCTATAATTGTAGGCGCTTTCCACATAACATATGAAAATTAGGGTAGGTATAGACCAACCAGCCTATGGTACAATGAATGGTACATGCAATAGGCGTTGGCTGTGCCTACCTGTTTTGTATTAGGAGGTTATATGAAACGTATCATACGAAAGTACGGACCACCTATTTTTCACTGCATTAATGACTTTGGGCAAGGTTCATTAGCCGCGTTGATACCGTTCTTTATTACTAACTTTGGCCTTAATTATTATCAATCGGCGTTTATTATATTTTGTAACACCGTAGTTGCATCCATAGCTCAGCCTATTTTGGGTTATGCAGCAGATCGTTGGCGCGTGCCGTGGTTCATTCCTGTAGGCTTTTCGGTTACACTGGTATCCATTAGTGCTATAGCGATTGCTACGAGTTACGAAATGATTCTTGCTTTGTCGCTCTTGGCCGGGGTAGGGGCCGCATTATTCCATCCTGAGGCAGCTCTACTGGTAAATCGTACGCAATCTCATGAGCTTGGTAATGCTATGGGGCGCTTTGCAGTCGGTGGTAGCGCTGGCTTTGCACTTGGACCTCTCCTCGCTGGGGGTGTATATGTCTTTGGGGGACAATTCCTTTGGGTATTTACGATTATCGCGCTACTTGGCGTATTGCTATATCTCTATGCCTTTATGGGCGAGGGTGAAGCTGATACCGCTGATACCGCTGATACTGCTGATACTGGTAACCGTGAAAGTCATTCTAAGGTTCTTAGTACTGCTACAAATGATTGGGCGAGCTTTGGTAAGTTATTTTTTGTGATTGCCTCTCGATCTATACTCTTCTCTGTATTGGCTATCTTTATTCCTATTTTGTATATTACTGTTATTAATGGTGAAGCTAGTGCATCTAGTTTGGCCCTTACTGCGTACTTTGCGATGGGGGCCGTTCTTACCTATATGGGAGGGGCTTTATCTGATAGACTTGGATTTCTTAAAACTGTACGCTTAGGTAATCTGATTTTCTTGCCTTCTGTTTTAGTATTTATATTTGTGTCTAATATTTGGGGCTTCTTTGGTGCCATGATACCGATGGCCTTTGGTGTGTTCTCACAATACGGGCCAATTACGGTGTTAGGTCAAAAATACCTTGCTAAAAATGCGGGCTTTGCATCTGGTATTACGCTAGGTCTTGGCATTACCTTAGGTGGCCTTGTGGCACCTTATGTAGGACATCTAGCAGATATTTATGACGTACAAACGGCATTGATGACATTAATACCTGTAGGGTTGATAGGGCTCTTAATGAGCTTCTGGCTAAAAGAACCAAAATAACATCGCTGCAATAGGGTCATATTAAAGACATAATAGCATGTAAGTAGCAAAATCGTATAAAAGAACTAAAATAGAATATTTTGACTCGTTAAAATGTCAATAAATGGGAGGTGACCAATGGTCACCTCCCATTTGTTTACTTTAATAAACCAGTTATCTATATTGGATATAGTAAGACTTTAAATTTTTATATCTCTATATTTCTGTATCTTTACTGGATATATGTTTTAACATATAATTGAGGTAAAGATTTCTTCTAGTATTAGGAGGAATATGATGGATACGTTTTCTGTTGTTTTTTATGAAACTCTAAGTGGAGATAAACCAGCAAAAGTATTCTTAAATGAACTTTCAGATAAGCAGCGAGCTAAAACAATTCGAGATCTAAAGATACTCGAATTATATGGCAATCGTTTGAGAGAGCCTCAGTCTAAATATTTAGAAGAGGGCATTTATGAGTTGCGTACAAAACAAGGTTCAAATATTTCTAGGATATTATATTTCTTTTTTGTGGGAAAATGCATTGTTTTGACGAATGGTTTTGTTAAAAAATCTATGAAAACGCCTAAGGATGCAATTACATTGGCGGTTAAGTATAAAAAGGATTATATTGAGAGGTATAGATAATATGGAAACGTTAGATCAATATTTAGAAAAGCAATTAAAAAATCCGAAGTTTAAAAAAGAGTGGGATGCGTTAGATGATGAATATCAAATTATTCAGAATATTGTAGAGGCTCGCCTTGCAGCTCATATGACGCAAATGCAATTATCTGAATTAACTGGTATTACACAATCCGATATTAGCAAGATTGAAAATGGAAATGGAAATCCATCTTTGAAAACATTGCAGAAGATAGCTCGTGCTTTTGGGAAGAAACTAAAGATTGAATTTGTATAAATACTTTCACAGAGTCCGAACATTGTTGTATAATAAAAATGAATTGTTTCGACTGTTATATGGAGGATATAGATATGGCAACTAGTATGGTTATCGGCACTCAATGGGGTGACGAGGGGAAAGGTAAAATTGTTGACTGGATCGCAGAACGTGCGGATGTTGTGGTGCGCAGTCAAGGTGGTAATAACGCGGGTCATACTGTTGTAGTTGATGATAAAGCGTTTGCACTTCGCCTTTTGCCAAGTGGTATCTTATACGATAATAAACAAAATATTGTGGGTACTGGTGTTGTTATCGACCCTAAAGTTTTGTTACAAGAAATTGAAGGCCTTGAAAAGCAAGGCAGATCTGCTAAAACCCTTCAAGTTTCTGACCGTGCACATGTCATTATGCCATACCATATCGCTCTAGATACTGCGGAAGAAGCATCTAAAGGGGATGCTAAAATCGGTACTACTAAAAATGGTATTGGTCCTTGCTACGCTGATAAAATCAATCGTATCGGCATCCGTATCTGTGATTTGTATGATATGGAAACATTTAAACAAAAATTAGCGTACAACGTAGAGTTCAAAAATAAAATGCTTACTAAGGTATACGATGCTGAACCTGTTAGCTATGATGAAATCTTAGCGGATTACATCAAATACGCTGAAGCCTTGAAACCTTATGTAACAGATACTAATGCGGCTGTTCTTAAAGCTGTAAAAGAGGATAAAAAGGTATTGTTCGAAGGTGCTCAAGCTACTATGCTCGACCTTGACCATGGTACCTATCCATTCGTAACATCCTCTCATCCAATTGCAGGTGGTGCTTCCACAGGCGCTGGTGTGGGTCCTAACTACTTAAAAAATATTTTTGGTGTTGTAAAAGCATATGCTACACGTGTTGGTGCAGGTCCATTCCCTACAGAGCTTCTTAATGAAACTGGCGATAACCTTCGTGAACTTGGTCATGAGTTCGGCACTGTAACGGGTCGTCCTCGTCGTTGTGGTTGGTTAGACCTCATGGTTGTAAAATACGCAGCAGGTCTTAACAGCCTTGATTATTTGGCTATTACTCGCTTGGATATTCTTGATACTTTCAAAGAATTGAAAATCTGCGTAGGCTACAAATTAAATGGTAAAGACGTAGAAGGCTTCCCAGCTAACTTGAAAGATCTTGAAGCATGCGAAGCAGTGTACGAAACATTGCCAGGTTGGGAAACTGATATCTCTGGTATTCGTGAATACGACAAATTGCCTGAAAATGCTCGTAAATATGTAGAACGCATTGCTGAAGTAACAGGTGTACCTTTGGGTATCGTATCCGTTGGCCCTAACCGTAGCCAAACTATCGACTTAGTAAATGTATTCTAAGCTATACTAATTTGATATAATAGGAAATTTGTATTTGGTAGCATTGATATAATATTATACATTTTAATATTTTTTGCTATGCAATCGATTTATAGAATTATACAGATATGACCCCTCGTAGAGGGGTCTTTTGTGTTGAATAGATGTAGAATATAAACGTGGATACTCTATATCTAATCCTTTAGGTTGCTACAGTAGTGCGGTATATCGAAGTATGCTATATAGTTATTAAAGTGTGAGTATATCGAGAAATATATAATAAATAATAGAATGCAATTGTTATATATACAGAAAAATGTATATTCAGATAAATCTATAAAATGAAAATTTGTTTAAAATATTCATTTTATACAAAGAAATACGTGCTTAAATTAGTTTATAATAAGACGAAATTTACTTATCTATAATTTTTTTGTATTCATAATAAATTATTAAGATACAAATATAAAGAAAAAAATAGATTTACATTAAGAAATAGTATATAATAGTACCAAGAAGTAGATTGATATTTTTTGATAAGGATCTGAGGAGTTAAAGATATGGTTGAAGTTTCTTACGAACGTTTAGCGACGATTTTTAAGGCATTAAGTGATGAAACAAGATTACACATCATCGATATGTTGTCTTGCAATGAATTATGTGCAGCCGATATTTTAGCGAGCTTCAATTTGTCTCAATCTACGTTGAGTTACCACATGAAAATCTTAATTGATGCAGGTGTAGTCAACTCTCAACGTAATGGTTTATGGACGCGTTACTCCATTAATGAAGCTACATTTGCCGATATTTTAGATATTCTCCCTCAATTATATAAAACTAAAGATGAGTGCATTTGTGCGCAGATTAAATACTGCCGCATTTCTGAGCACGAAAAAGAAGCGTAACAATGAGACGTTGGATTATGCATGTTGATATGGATGCATTCTTCGCGTCCATAGAACAACTGGATCATCCAGAGTATAAAGGCCACCCCGTAATCGTGGGTGGTCTTTCTTCACGTGGTGTTGTAGCTACCTGTTCCTATGAGGCTCGAAAATTTGGTGTTCACTCTGCGATGCCAATCTCGAGGGCTAAGAAACTCTGTCCTGATGGCATCTATGTATATCCTCGGATGGATCGATATAAAGAAGTGTCGAACCAAATTTTTTCCATCATGAAAGAATTCACCCCTTATATTGAGCCTCTATCTATTGATGAAGCCTTTCTTGAAGTGAGCGGCATGTCTACCATGTATAGTGGTCCTAAAGCTCTAGGACAAGCCATTAAAGATCGTGTATTCGAGAAAACAGGACTTATTATCTCTGCAGGCTTAGCACCCAATAAATTTCTTGCTAAATTAGCCTCTGATTTAGATAAGCCAGATGGTCTTGTGGTCATCCCATACGGTCGTGAAAAAGAGGTGCTAGCTCCTTTGCCTATTAAACGTATTTGGGGTGTTGGCCCTCGGACAGAGAAAATTTTGAAAGCTGGTGGCTTTCATCTGATACGTCATATTCAGTCTTTGCCTGATGAAAGCACTTTAATTCCTCTTGTGGGAAATCAGGCAAAGCGCATATGGGAACTTGCGAATGGTATCGACGATAGACCTGTTGAAACAGAACGAAAGATACAATCGATTGGCGCTGAGGAAACCTATGAAGAAGATCTCACAGAAGGCCGTGCTATTGAATTAGAATTTAGGTACTTTGCAAACCGTTTATCGAAACGGCTTCGTAGACGTAGCCTTTATGGACATACTGTATCTATCAAGGTTCGGTATGATGATTTCACTACCGTATCACGGCAGAAGCGGCTAGATACGCCGTCAGATCATGAGCATGTATTTTTTGAAACTGCGCTGCTCTTGTGGAATAAGCTCATGCAAGATAAAACGAGTAAGAATCCGAAAGGTACAAAGAAAGACGTAGAAGCACTAGGGGCAACTATGAAAGTGAAATCTACTGATTTTAGATATAGTAGTTCTAAAGATAATCGTTCTAACCATATTGGATCTAAATATAGTAGTTCCAGTGAGATTGCCTTTATGGATCCGCCTGGTCCTATCCGTTTATTAGGCCTTACTGTGAGTGGTCTCGATGAGGAGGTTCCTATGCAGGACAGTCTCTTTGAATCCCCACAGGATAAAACAGAGGATAAGCTATCTAGTGTGTTAGACTCCTTAGAGTCTAAATTTGGTGAAACCGCTGTCATGAGTGGGGCGTTATGGCAACGCTTTCACGGAGACAATGGAATACGCAGAAAACGGTCAGAGTTGAAAGCGGCAGTGGATGCACAGCCTGATCAAGAGGATGGGGAGTCTATTAATGTTGATGTAGTCTCAACTAAAGAGGCTAATCGGTCTACAATTGCAGATACACACCCATCTATTGAAGGACCTAAAAAGACCGTCAAAAAGGACTTATAAAGATTATATTGAATACTTTCGCTAATATAATTGTTCGTGTTACAATATGGGTGTAGTGTTAATAAATTACCGCAAGAGAGGTATAGATATGAGTTTATTTCGTGTGGCCATTCATTATGGCGTAAACAGCAATGGTTTCTTGTCCTATGATACAGAAACAAAAACAGTGTCCGTAGATTTACCTGAACAAGAGTGGGTTGATAAGGTAATCGCTTACTTGAATAATGAACATGCTATTGAGCATGCTACAGGTCTTGATACGTATGAACGATTGACCGTAAAACCATTAGAATCTTTGGATAATCTTAAGTTAGCTTTAACACGTATGTGGGAAGCGATCGACGTACAAGTTGACTGGAGTCGTCCGGCATAAATTGAATGAAAACACCTTGTGATCTACAAGTTAGTAGAAACAAGGTGTTTTTTGTTTTGCGTATTTTTGTAGGTACATCTTAACAGCATTTAAATATATAACATTAAAATTCTCATTTTAAAATTATAAATGATATCGTGTATACAAAATTTATAAAGATTTAGGGTTGTTCTGTTAAAAAATTTATGCTATTCTAATTACATATTAATGGATAATAATTATCCATTAATAATTTTTATCGTAATTGAGATATATGATTTAAAAATTATGTAAAGTAAATTACTTTAATTTTGATCTCTAAGTAGGAGTTTGTAACATGAATAATGAAAAGAAACTAACAACCGCCTTTGGCGCTCCTGTACCTGACAATCGCAATTCCGCTACAGCAGGTAAACGTGGTCCTGTATTGATGCAAGATGTTTGGCTCATGGAGAAATTAGCTCATTTTGAGCGCGAAGTGATTCCTGAACGCCGCATGCATGCTAAAGGATCCGGTGCATTTGGTACTTTCACAGTAACTAACGATATTACAAAATATACGAAAGCAAAAATTTTCTCTGAAGTAGGCAAGCAAACGCCGTTATTCGTACGTTTCTCCACCGTTGCCGGTGAGCGTGGTGCGGCCGATGCAGAACGCGACATTCGTGGCTTTGCCGTAAAATTTTATACGGAAGAAGGAAACTGGGACCTCGTAGGTAACAATACACCGGTATTCTTTATCCGCGATCCATTGCAATTCCCTGATTTGAACCGCGCTGTAAAACGGAATCCGAAAACAAATCTTCGCGATGCGACAGCAAATTGGGATTTCTGGACTAGCTTGCCAGAGGCGATCCACCAAGTAACAATCGTCATGAGTGACCGTGGTATTCCTAAATCCTACCGCACAATGCATGGTTTCGGCAGTCATACATACAGTCTTATTAACGAAAACGATGAGCGCGTATGGGTTAAATTCCATTGGGTTTGCCAACAACCGATTGAAAATCTTTCCGATGCTGAGGCGGCTAATGTGGTAGCTAGTGACCGTGAAAGTCACCAACGTGACCTCTTTGAGGCTATTGAAAAAGGCGATTTCCCTAAATGGAAATTATGCATCCAAGTGATGACGGAAGAACAAGCTAACAATATGCCATACAATCCATTCGACTTAACTAAAGTATGGTATCACGATGAGTTCCCATTGATTGAAGTTGGTGTGATGGAACTTAATCGCAACCCAGAAAATTATTTCCAAGATGTAGAACAAGCTGCATTTGCACCGACTACTATCGTTCCTGGTATTTCTTTCTCTCCTGACAGAATGCTACAAGGTCGTTTGTTCTCCTATGCGGATGCGCAACGCTATCGTCTAGGGGCAAATTATTATCAAATCCCTGTTAATGCCGCTAAATGTCCTGTAAATATCTATCATCGCGATGGTCAAGGACGTATAGATGGAAACCATGGGTCTACAATTGGCTACGCACCAAATAGCTTTGGTGAATGGGCTGAACAACCAGAATTCAAAAATCCTCCTCTCGATGTATCTGGTCCAGCTTACCAATATGACTTCTATGAAGACGACTCTGACTTCTTTACACAACCAGGTAAACTGTTCCGCCTCATGAGCCCTGAACAACAACAAGTCTTATTTGATAACACCGCAGCAGCTATGAATGGCGTACCTGATTTTATCAAAGAACGTCATGCAAAACATTGCTACCAATGTGATCCAGCTTATGGTGAAGGCGTTGCTAAAGCATTGGGTATGAATATTGATTTCAGCGATGTAAAATAAGATTAAAGATATTATTTAAACAATATTAAAATAGTTTATCTAAACAATACTAATGCGATAAAAGAACTTCCTTAAAATAACACGAAGCCCCTCCTTGCTATATAGCTCATAGTAAGGAGGGGCTTTTGTTGTGGAGAGTGTATTTAAATATTACTAATCAAATTTTTTACTTGTTAAGTCTTGATACATGAGCTTAGCAATTTCATATTGTGGATCACCCGGTTGTAGCTGGTGTGTCGGTAGTTTAAATACGGTTTCAGCTATTTCACTTTTCTTGATATCGATGCCTTTTACATCTTCAGAACGACTTATGGAAATCGTATGCGTTGTTGGGTTTATGAAGTACGCATTTACATCGATGCTGAAAGCTTTATTTTCGTCCTTTCTCATGATTGTACGTAGAATCATGGCTGAAATAGCAGTAGTATCATTTTTTTCACCTAATAGTTGCTTAGATGTATAGTCCACATAATCTGCATAGACATAAATATCGCCGGGTTTGGCCTTGTCGTAATCTTGTGTGTAGGCCTCTACTAAACGCAAATCGAGTTGTCTCCCAAATGGTTGAGAGAACATTTCGCTTTGTAATGCTCGTGTTTCATTAACAGGTGGATACATAGGTATTGCTTTTAAACCTTTTAGCATATCCGCGCGAGTTTCATTTTTTCGTTTAGCACGACGTTTCGCACTGACCTTGTCTAAGCGTTCACGCTCCTTTAACATGGCCTTTTCTTGTTCTTCTTTAGTTTTGTAGGTCTTTACGGATACAACACGGTTACCGGTCATAGTGACTGTCGAATAGACGGGCTTATCTTTAGTAGGCCTTCCCTTAGAAGCAGCAAGAGTAGATTGGACCATAGCCGGTGTTGCACTTTCGATAGATTTTTTTAGCTCTGGAAGATTGGAGTAATCCATATCAACTATAGCAGTATCTGTGTTTTCGGTAGATTGCACAGGGGCAGCTGCATATGCAGATGATATAGCTAATACAGCTAATAGTGAACTGACAATAATTGATCGTTTGCATAGTTTCATTACATATACCTCTCTTTAGTAAGAAATCTCTAATACCATCAATAGCTGTATTATAGCATAGTTTTTACATAGATAAATTTAAAACCGTACTTATTAACTCCTAAAAGAGCCTAAGCAACTACCTGAATCGAATCGATTTACGGTATGGTATATAGGATCTTTTTTACTTTCAGAAATATACAAATTTTAAAAGGATTTTAGTATAACTATGTAGAATTATATGATGTGTTGAATTTACACGAAATGTTACATGTGAATAGGCGGCAGTTATGAAATCTAGTAGTTTGGCATGGTATGTGGCGGTGGCTTGTATTGGAGGAAGCCTTTGTATGGGGCCTGTGGTACAAGCGGATTCTCCGACTAAGGTAAAAACAAATAGCCCGGTTTCTGCTGCTGTTGTAACGCAGGCTCAACTAGTTCAGCCTGTTACTGTTACAGCAGTTAAGAATGATGGAGTTAGTGCTACAACAAATAATACAGTAACTAATAATGTAGTAGCTAATGATGTAGCGGCACAGGAAGCCCTCAAGCAAAAGCAACAGTACCAAGCCGAAACTGAAACGATGGGCTTGCTATGGATGCGTACCTCTGCAGAGTACAGGGCTTTGGCGTATCAAGGGTATAATGTGGCAATGAATGCCGTTAAGATGGCCGTTACTGATCCATCTCATCAAAGAAAACCTTTAGCTATCGTTCTTGATGCGGACGAAACCGTAGTGGATAATACCAAGTTGATGGGTGAAAGCATTGTAAATGGTAATGGCCGTTTTGATGCTCCTTGGTGGCGTCAAGCCGTACATCAAGGAAAATCGCAAGCCATGCCTGGCGCTGTTGAATTTCTAAATGAAGTACATAAACAAGGGGTAGAAATCTTCTATGTTTCAAACCGCTACGCACCTGTAAACCTTGATGTAACGATACAGAACTTTAAAGAACTAGGATTCCCCTCTGTCGATAAAGACCATGTACTACTATTCGAAAAAGACTCTGATAAACAACCTCGCTTTGATATGATTGCTAAAAAATATTATGTCATTGTATATATGGGCGATAACGCCGGTGATTTCCCAATCGGCACAAAAGGCAAGACACTAGCTGAAAGAAATGCCATCATCGACAATCATAAAGAGGACTTTGGTACTACCTTTGTGGTATTCCCAAACCCTGCTTACGGATCTTGGGTAAGTGCATTAGCTAAAGGCTACCAAAACCTCAGCCCAGAAGAACAAAAACAAGTAAATAACCAATACCTACAACAATAAAGACGCCTTGCGTATACTTTATTAAAAACGATATAATAAAGTATACATGCGTCTATAGCTCAACCGGAGAGAGCGTCAGTTTCCTAAACTGTAGGTTGGGGGTTCGATTCCCTCTAGGCGCACCAGAAGGATAGAGCAGCAGTTTCGCCTTAATACTCGTGAGAATCTATTAAGGTAGGGCCTTATGCCGAAATCAAAGGACACAATTTATTGTGTCCTTTTCCTCTTTTGAGTATATTAAATTATTTTGTTATCAAGAAAATAATAGAGTAATTAAGGCTATATGATAAAAAATATAATAAATTGATGAATAAAAATTAGAAAGTGTTGACATATAAGTAATACTGATATAATATGTAATTAGATTTTACCATAGCGAAAGGTTACAGAATCTACTAAAATAAGACTTTATGTCGAAATCACTACTTTTAAGTAGTTATTAACAATAGTATATGTAAATTGAGTTAGTAGTACATATTACTAATGTTTTTGTGTGAAATTTTGAGCACGGGTCTTATGATCTGTGCTCTTTTTGTTTATTGATTTATTATAGCGAAAGGCTACGAAAGTGCTTAACTTCGTTGTTGAGGTTTTAGTACTCTGTAATTTTTCGCTATGATAAAACCCATGCATGATTAGAGGAGGAATGTATTATGTTTTAGTACTCTGTAATTTTTCGCTATGATAAAACTAGCAACTGTTGCAAATAATGCCGCGATAGGTTTTAGTACTCTGTAATTTTTCGCTATGATAAAACTATTATGTTTTTCTGCGATTTCTGCGATTGGTTTTAGTACTCTGTAATTTTTCGCTATGATAAAACTATACACCAGAATAGATTTCTTCTTCGATAGTTTTAGTACTCTGTAATTTTTCGCTATGATAAAACGTAGTTCTCATACATTACACACCTCTTAGTGTTTTAGTACTCTGTAATTTTTCGCTATGATAAAACTGGCGGAGGATTAAGAGATGTTCCGGGACTGTTTTAGTACTCTGTAATTTTTCGCTATGATAAAACTATGACCACCAAACTTATCTAATTCACCCAGTTTTAGTACTCTGTAATTTTTCGCTATGATAAAACTAAATGCAATTCAAAAGAATAAATAGGAGAGTTTTAGTACTCTGTAATTTTTCGCTATGATAAAATTCGTGACCAAATTAAAATTGCGTGCCTCGAGTTTTAGTACTTTGTAATTTTTCGCTAAAAAAATACCATTAAGAACATCCATGTACATAGGGTTTTAGTACTTTGTGATCGTTGCTTATGATAAATTTAAAATAATAGAAGAGAATAAATTTTCTAATTATTATAATTTTATATATTAAATAGGATTAATAATTTTTAGGGGAGGGTATATATGGAATATATACTAGGATTAGATATTGGGGTTGCTTCTGTTGGTTATGCAATTATTGATGAAAATTATAATGTCCTAATTAGTGGGGTAAGACTATTTCGTGAGGGTACGGCAGAAGAGAATGTAGCACGCAGAGGGTTCAGAAGTAGTCGTAGAAGTATGAGGCGGAGCCGCCATAGACTGGATCGACTAAAAGAACTCTTGTCGAGTGCGCTAGGTGTGAGTGGAGATCAATCTTATACAAATCTCTATGAAATTAGAGTTAGAGGACTTAGTAATAAGCTTTTGCCTGATGAATTGATTGCTACAATCATTCAATTAGCTAAACATAGAGGTATATTTTATTTAAGTCCAGAGGATCTTGCGACTGAGGACGGAAGCAACCGGAGTTCAGCAGATATTATTCGAACTAATGAGAATAAGCTTAAAGATGGAATATATCCTTGCCATGTTCAATTAGAAAAGTTGAATACTACCGGAAAAGTACGAGGCATTGAAAATAAATTTACCCATGAATCATATCGTAGTGAATTAATTAAGCTTCTTGAAGTTCAATCATCATTTTATCCAAATTTAAAAGGGATAATGGATGAGGTTTTATGTATATATGATTCTAAACGTGAATATTATGAGGGACCTGGTAGTTATAAAAGCCCCACACCTTATGGGAGTTACCAATTAGATGAAAGTGGCAATGTCATTAAGATTAATTTGATTGATAAAATGCGTGGTACGTGTACGTATTTTCCTGATGAATTAAGAGCACCTAAATGGAGCTATAGTGCATGCTTATTTAATTTGTTAAATGATCTAAATAATTTAACGATTCAAGGTGTGAAGGTAACTGAAGTTCAGAAACAAGAACTGATTAGTGAATATGTAAATAAAGGTAAATCGGTAACGATTCCTGCAATTGCAAAAGTATGCGGTGTTAAAAAGGAAGATATTTTTGGTTTTAGAATAGATAAGTCGGAAAAACCAATTTTTACAAAATTTGAAGGATACAATGAGTTATTGAAAATCGCAAAGTTTGTAAACGAAGAAGATGCAATTGAAGGTAAAAAACAGTTAGTAGATGATATATCTGAGATTCTAACTAAAGAAAAAAGTATAGATGTGCGTGAAAGAAAATTAGTAGATGATTTAAATTTATCTACTAGTTTAGCCAAAGAAATTGCAAAATCGGGGGGCTTTACTACATATCATTCTTTATCATTTAAGGCTATTAATTTAATTCTAGATGATTTATTGAAAACTAGTAAAAATCAAATGGAATTATTTACGGAGGCAGGTATAAAACCATATAATCATAAATTTTCTCAAAGTTATCAGTTAAGTGCTAATTTATCTGATTGGATTGTATCACCTGTTGTTAAACGCTCTATTAATGAAACTATTAAGGTGTTTAATGCATTGCGTAAATATCTTAAAACCCAAAATGGTGATGATACTGAATTTAGTGATGTAGTAGTTGAATTAGCACGAGAAAAGAATAGTCAAGAGAAGAAAGATCTGATTAAGAAAATTCAGAAGGCCAATGAAGAAAAACGTTATAAAATTATGGAACTTGTTGAAAACAGGAAACTTACAAGTGCAGAGTTTGAACGTATTAGTTTACTGTTAGAGCAGGATTTTAAATGTGCATATTCTTTAGAGCCTATAGAGTTATCTGATGTGTTTAAAGCAGGCCTTTTAGAAGTTGATCATATTATTCCATTATCTATATCTCTAAGTGATGCTCAGTCTAATAAAGTACTTGTCTATCAGAGTGAAAATCAAGCCAAAGGACAACGGTCACCATTCCAATATTTCAGTAGTGGTAAAGCAAAAATAACCTTTGAAAGATTTAAAGAATATGTTACTAAAAACTTGAATTTTAGTAATGCTAAAAAGAGAAATTTACTATATCTTGGAAATCCAGTTGAAGATATGAAAGGATTTATTAATCGTAATTTGGTCGATACACGTTATGCATCTCGTGAAACCTACAATTTATTAAAATCCTTTTTTGATTACCATAATATAAATACCAAGGTTAAAGTTATAAACGGTTCTGCAACAAGTTATTTTAGAAAAAAAGCGTATCTATCAAAAAATAGAGAAGAAACATATGCCCATCATGCGCAAGATGCTATGATTATTGCTGGTTTTGCGAATACGAAACTGATGAAATTTTTCTCGAAAATAGGTGCCTTTTCTGAAAGTTTGAACAATAAGGACTCTATTGTAGAGGTAGATGGCAATATTATAAATTCTGAAACGGGCGAGGTACTAGAACAAGAGTTATTTGATAAATCAGAGAATGTATCTAACTATATTCAGTTCTTAAAACGTATTGAAAGTATAGAACCGTTATATTCTCATAAGGTGGATCGTAAACCTAATAGAGCTTTATATGATCAACAGATAAAAGCGACTCGAAGCTTTGTTGAAGATAATAAAGAAGTAACCTATATTATCACTAAATATAGCGATATTTATAATACCGGGACTGGTAATTCTGGCAGCAAACTAAAAAAAATGATTTTAGAGTCTCCTGATAAATTGTTAATGTATCATCATGATCCTAAAACTTTTGAGATTTTTCAAAAAATTGTAGAACAATATGGTGACGAATCTAATCCATTTGCAGCTTATAAAGAAGATCATGGGCCAATTCGTAAATATTCAAAAAAAGGAAATGGTCCAATTATTGAATCAGTTAAATTCCGAGATAAGCAATTAGGTTCTCATCGTGTTAATACAAAACAAAATGGATATAATAAATCGGTATTTTTGAAAATAAAAAGCTTACGTACTGATGTGTACCAAGATGGAGAAAATTACCTAGTGCTTAATGTGCCATATGATATGGTTAGCTTTGTTAATGGTAAGTATATAATTGATCAAGACAAATACAATAAATCAAAACAGGCTCAAAAAATTCCTGAGTCTGCTACCTTTGTAACCTCCTTATACAGAGGAGATCACATAACATATGAAGAAAACGGTGAAATAGTAGAATGTATTTTTAAATGTATTAATAATGAAAAGGCCCATAAAATAGAGATTTCTTATGTAAATCGTCCAACAGATAAACAGGTTATGAAGGGGATTAAGACAAGTATTAAAAATTTGACCAAATATAATGTTGATGTATTAGGTAATAAATATAAAGTTACAGATGAAAAACTAGAGTTTGATGTTACGATTTAATGTTGCAGGGAGAGCACATTATGGGTTGGCGAACAATTATTATCGAACAGAGTCAGCAAGTTTCATTACATTTAGATAACTTAAAAATAAGAATGCTTGAAGGGGACTATTTAGTCCCCTTACAAGATATTAGTGTAGTTATTTTTAATAACTATAAATTAAATGTTACAACGCAATTATTATGTAAGATGAGTCGATATCAAATTTGTGTAATCATTTGTGAAAAGAATGGGTTACCATCTGTTGTCATGAATCCTATAGCAGGAAATTATGTGACATTTAAAAATCAAGAAATACAACTGAATATGAATTCATCTAGACCAGGTGATTTGTGGAAAGCAATTATTGAACGTAAGATTAATAATCAAATATTTGTTCTGGATCATTATTCATTATCATTAGATACAATTGAGATAATGGAATCTTTAAGAGATACAATTCAGCCATTTGATACGGAAAATCATGAAGGTATTGCTGCAAAAGTTTATTTTAAAGCTTTATTTGGTATTGGTTTTATTCGTGATCGAGAAGAGGGAGATCCTATCAATAATGCTTTGAATTATGGATATTCTATTATTAGAGCCCTTATGGCAAGAGCATTAGCTGCTAAGGGTCTTATATTATCCATAGGGATAAAACATCATAATATATATAATCACTTTAATCTCGTTGATGATTGCATGGAAATATATAGGCCCATCATAGATGATTGGGTCTATTCTTGCATTTATATGCCTGAAGTTCTATTTTCAAGAGATATAAAACTTAATTTAATTACTATGCTTTCTGAGCGTACAGTACGTCATCAAAATATATCTTATTCAATAGCAGATTCAATGAATAGATTTGCAGATAGCTTCGTTCGATGTATGACTGATGATAATGAAGTATTAGATTTACCATTATTAGATATATGATATTGGTGTGTGAAATGAATAGGTACAGAATGGTGAGAGTATTAATAATGTTTGATTTACCTATGGATGATACTGTTGCAGTTCGTCATTACACCCAGTTTAGGAAGTTTTTGATACGACAAGGATATTTTATGATTCAGTATTCTATTTATTGTAAGATTATGCCTAATCGGGATGGTGTAAAGTCTCATATTGAATATATTAAGCGTTATTTACCTCCAGATGGAGCCGTATATGTTTTGCAAGTTACAGAGAAGCAGTATCAAGGTATGAAACTATTAACTGGAAAGAAACAAATTATCGAAGAGAAGTTAACGATTGATAAAACTATCATTTTCTAGGAGGCGTCTATGAATGGTGAATTGGTATTATCAGGATATAGACTTTTAGAACCAGTCCATATTAATTTACAGGCTATAACAATTGTGGTACCACAAGATGATTTTAGGACTATGCCGGTTATATTTGATTTTATAGAACGATATTTTGATAAAAGGAGATTCTCCCAACAATACCCATTTAATACATTGAATCTTAATAATAGTGTATGTAGAGATGATGAGTTTGAAATTTTATATATTCCTTCAAGAGTAGATTCAACAGAGCTTTTTAAGATTGCAAAAAAGAGTTTATTAGGTAAGATAACTGAGAAAATCTATAAAGAAGTTTCAATATCTGAACGGGAAAAATGCTTTAATCAGTTGAATTCTGTAATACTTTTGCCAATTAATGAATTGTTATCTCGTTATAATTTAATATGCGAGAGTAATATGAATGATTTTTGGAGTTTTAGTAAAATTATAGATGTACTATCTAATGATATGGAAATATATGGTACGTTTGATGAACGATCGCAGTATGACTTGAAATATATGCTGGTAGATTTGTTTGCTGAACTAGATATAGGAAAGAAGAAGCTACTCCTATTAGATTTACCTGAACAAGGCTTATCAACAGAAGAATTTCACTCTTTGTTAGACTATCTTAATAAAAAATGCTCAAATATTGATAATGTTATAGTTTATACGCAATCTAGTGCTATTACTAATATATATGAGAAGCCCTTATGCTATCATATAGTTAAAGATAATCAAATATGGGGAATGGATGATTACGATGAAATTGAAGTTTTATTGCTAGAGGATAGTGGATCTATAAATTTACTGGAGAAAGAGCATCAATTTATACAAAGTTTGTTTAATCGTAGTCTATTTGAAACAGCTTATAAAGAAATTAGTGATTTATTTTTTTGTAAATAAGCTGGAATTATAAAATATAGTAAATAAAGTGAGTATGTATGAGCATTTATAATTGGATTCAAGAAAAGCTCTTTGATAACTACGAAGAGTGGCGTATGAAGAGCCCTGATTATAATCGAAACGGTTTTAACATAGTTGGTATAGATAATACTCTAAAGGCCATGCATGATGGATTTTTCATGTACATGGAGTTATACCCATCTCATGCGATCAATGGTTGTACTGCGATGAAAGCCCGTGTAGGGAAAACGCAGGATGCAGTGGATATATTCTTAGACATAGATGGTAAGACCTATCGTATGGCAGATGTAAGTTATCCTGATGCGGTGAAGATGATGCGGGTTTTTGTGAAAAAACGCAGAGTACCTGATCGTAGTTTGTGTGTAGAAGTAGCAAATCTAGATATAGAGCAGATGAAACCAACATTTACAGAGCTAGCAACGTTATTACTAGGCGATGCTAAACAAGCTAAATCTTTTATGACCGAGGCTAAGTTGCGCTCCATGGAAGAATTAGAAGATAGTTGGTGGAACCTTTATGAGAAACTAGTATCTAAAGGATATGCTGTAGAGCTAAGCTGCAAGTGTGAACTAGAGGATTTTATTCATAATGTACAGAAATTAATACGTAACAAGTCTTTAGATACTAGCGAAAATCTAACTATTGATACAGCAGCATTAGATGAAGACCAATGTATTACGGACTGGAGTGCGGATCTTAATGCCACATGGGAAACCTATAAGTTAGTAGGTATGGATATCGGAACCGATAGCTTTGTACTTATGGTGCTTTCAAATGAGGAATTCGAAACGGCCCAAGAACTAGCAAAAGAGCTGTTACATAGAATCGATGTAGCAGAATGATCATGATATAACAGAAATTATGATGAGTAGCGTGATTATAATGTAGGAGAGAGTCATATGAGTATTGTACGTGTACCAGAATATGAAGCAGAGTTTGAGCCGGAAGTATTTGAGATTTATGCATTGCCGCGCAGTGATGCGAATGGAGCTAGTCCTTATTTAGATAAGTACCATAGACCATTAGTGTCTACCGATGCTATTTTAGATACTCGAACCGGTGTGCTTGACCGTAGCGAAGGCATTTTGACGTGGATTATTGAGGGTCTTGACGATAGATGGGGGTATTCTTTTGAGCCTCATGGGGTCTATAAATTGTTAGTTAAGAAAGCAAAACCCTTAGAGGACTTGGGCTATATGCGCCCGTCTTGGAATAATCGCTATTATGTACTCGAGGTGTTAGAGGAACATGCTAAACATAGCAAGTTAGAGGCGTTGTCGGCGTATTTGAAAACTCCTAAATACCTTCATACCGATAGGGGCGATTTCCTCTTAAATCGAGAGTATCAATATTACACAGCGAGAATTGGTGATTATGCATTCACTCTTGATGTGGATGAGGGCTCTGATGAAAGCTGTACCACAGCATTGGCTGCTTTCAATACAATCGATAATTTCAAAGCATTTGAACAACGAATTAGTACCTATATTAGTGAAAAATTGCTAGACCTTGCTAATGATTGGCTCGACAATGATGACCAAGATCCGATTACATCAGACGTATTTGCTAAGCGTATTACGATGGGCGAATTGGCGTTTCGTAACGATGGCTCCATAGAGGTCTATTATGACGATGATGATATTTTCTGGGGGCACTGTATCATAGCCCATATTGATGCGGATGGGAACCCTATTGATGCAGATATTGCAGGATAACCAATTAATGGAGAGTCCTAATGAGAAAATCGGAATTAATGACATTATGGAATGTTGAAAGCTGGTCTGAAGAACCGTATGGCGTTTACTTTGTATCTCGCCGATTGGGCATTAATCGTTTAGAGAATGTAGGACAAGCCTTTAAAAAACTTAATATTAGTTGTACCGGTTATACTGAAGATGATGTACTTTCACTATCAATATGGGAGCAATTATATGTTCAATTAGATGAATTAGACCAACTGGCGAAGGGGCTCATACAAAAGGGAATACCGCAAGAAGAGTCTGTTGTACTAACGCTAACGGATATAATGCTGGATAAATCAGGTTGTTACGATGCATTTGCACTAGGCTATGATGTGGGAGAATCCCCAGCAGGACATTTATATGTTTTGGTTCCTTTTGATGAAAACTTTACGGCTCAACAAGATGTGATATACGAAACCTTATAGAGTTGTTTTAAAGTGGTGATACTGGTGTTGTATTCTACCTAAAGATATAAGTGATATGCAGGAGAGAGACTATGGAAGATATGTATACATTAGTCAAAGATTTCTTTAGTCATGATATGGATTTAGATGATTTATTTGATTCTGAGGCTATCATCTGGATTGACTGGCGCGAGGATGACGAAGATGTGGTGCGTTATTTCAATGATATGATAGATGAGCCTATCGATATTCAAACCGTTAGTAATGGCAAGCCCTATGGTGACGATATTATGCTACAAAAAGGCGATAAAGAACTCTTAATTCCTTACGGTGATGAGAAAGATCGGGATGTGACCATCAAATACTTCAACGACTTCGTTAAACCTGATTATGAGGTGCGTTGGTTTGTTGAAAGCCTTGGAAATGATACGCTCGGATTTACCGTGCTTTCAGGGGCAGAATGGTCCAAATTAGACGATGAATTTGGGGCGGATACGGTTCGCTACTATTTTGAGCCAATTGATCTTGAAAGTAATATGTTTAATCTCAGTATGAGCGAGGTTTCTGCGTTGTTAGAATTACGAGAAAATAAGAGATGAAATAGAGAGAATAGGCGAATCTATAAGAGGTAACAATATGGATTATTTAAAAATATTACATGAAGATTCTAACTTGGCAGCAGATTTTGATGCTCTATTTGATTTCTTTTTGCTCGATGAACCTACGGAACGTGATGAGATTGAGGGAAAATGTACCTTTTCTATGGATGGAAAGGCTTTTGCTCGTGATGGTGCAGGCGGTGAATATCATCAACTAGAGGATGGCTCTATCGGTTATATGAGTAGCGAAGGAGAATGTGGTCGCATAGCTGAAAGTATAGATGATTTAATCCATTTGTTGGTGTATAGCATTTGCTGGCATGATTATTGTGACGCCAGCCAATATACGGACATATCTACTCTTGAAGCCTATGCCAATGAGCGACATGATCAAATCGTTTCTTATACAGAAATGGATGTATGGGAAATCGTTGTTCAGGTGCTAGGCATGCCTTTAGAAGCAAATGTGGCTGCTGAATTACAAAAATTCTATGACGCTGCACATCGAGCTCCTTTATATATTTGTTATTTCCATGAAGATGATGGAACCGTTACAGAATCACATAATCTGTTTTTCTAGACGTATTGTTTAAAAGGAGAATTATATGGCTATTGATGGAGTAAAAATCATAGATAGTGATGATGGCCATGATATTTATAATTTGATTGTTGAGCGCTATAGAGATGGTATCAGTATTGATACCATTGTTTCAGAAATTCTAGCTGAAGAGCAGAATTTTTGTACTGACGAATTCTATACAGAAATTTATTGGACTGCCGTAGCCTATTCGCTGTGGAAGATAGGTCATCTGCCGCAGGATATCAAAGAGAAAGCATTAGACATAATCGCGAAGGGCGCTCATGAGTTTTGGCTAGAAATTGATAGTAAGGCGCTCAAACAACGGCAAAAGGTGTTAGATACATTAGCCGTACAACTACAAAGTGAAAATCCAAAGCCTCTAAAGGTTCGTAAATCTAAAACAAAGCGAGAACCTCATTTTAAGGTGGGCGACGTATTAGCTGTTAAGTTTGAAAACGAGTATGGAGCTATTTTTGTATCTGACGTGGATCAATCACCGCGGAAAATCGAGTACCATTTCGCCTGTACAAGACTTTTACAAGCGCACAAACCTAGTATGGATGATTTTTTAAATAGTCAAATTTCCTGTCGTAAAGATAATACAAATTTCGGTATCGATACCGACTGTTGGTTTAATCATAAAGATCTAGGCCTATTGCTAGACCATTTAGAAATCATTGGGGCTGTTGAACTGTATCCGTGCAAGCTGTGGAAACTAGCACCGGCAGGCACATTGGACGATATCTACACCGAGATTACAGATGAGCCTAGAAGAGGTAGAATTCGCCTGATAGATACTAATGAATTGGTGAAAGATATTGTTCACCAATAATTATTGCGCTAAAAAAGGGAGTAGATGCGATGAATGCAACAACTCAAACATATATAGAAACTGTGAAAGTCAGTGATATACCCTGGCATCGTTTGACCACAACTTACGGCCGTGCTACAGATTTTCCTGCTCATCTTGAGGTGTTGTGGGATATGAAGGACGTTGATGCCATTGATGCGGCAGGTGAAGAGCTGGCCCAAAACATTGAGCATCAATCGACTTTATGGCATGCTACGCCCTTTGCGTTGATTTTTTATTACGTATTTTTAAAAAAGCCGTTGAAGAATAAGGCCATAATGAGATCGCAAGATATTTAGTAAAAGAATTAGCTGAATTATTCATCATTATTGCTGAGTGTATTAGAGATGGTCTTATGCTAGAACATGTAGATCAATTATCGAACTTTGAGGATATGCTCAACGAAGAGTATCTTTGGTCTGAAGAATATGATGAAGATGAAGATGTTCTTAGATATGAGGAAGAAGAGGTATTTCCGGATGATCTGTTCTTTAGCTTCTACTACTATTCTTTACAAGTGCTTCTATTATGTAAGTCATTGTTACACAAAAATAACAAATATGAGGTTACGTTGCTAGAATTGTTGACAGAGATAGAGAACTAACTATCAGTGGAGGCTTCGAATTATTCGGCATTTATGGAGATTATAGATTCCTAAGTAACTATGTAAGTTTTAGATTACTGAGTATCTAGGGAGGTTTTAGAGTATGGGACTCATTGCAAATTATAATTGTATAAGTGATGAAAGCTTAAAAGAACTCAAAGGGTTAGGCTCATCAAAGAAGGATCTTTTTGAAACCGTTGAAGAGTGGAGCGATGAGGACGAGTTATTGCTCGACATCGATAAGATGTGGGATGTCCTTCACTTCGTGCTTACTGGTGTGAGTACTGATCATAGAATAGATGATAATCCACTTAGTCAAGCTGTGCTTGGTGTAACGTCTATAGAGGATTTATCAGACTATATGGCCTATACGGAACATTCTCAAATAGCTGATATCGTAGCGGCTCTAGAGCAGTTTGATATGGATCAAGCACTCGAATCTTTCGATATGAAAGCCTGTAAAGAGGCTGAGTTATACCCAAATATTTGGGACTATGACGAAGAAGAGGAGGAAATCATAGATGAGCTTCTCCATGACTTCGAGCAGATGAAGGTGTTCTATAAAAAAGTGCTAGAAGCGAAGGGCCACGCAGTAGTTTCGATTTGTTAAAAAGGTGGTTATAATGGACAAAGCGCGTAAAAAGGAATTGCTAAAGGCTTATGCTGATGAGCAAAGGCAATCGTTTAAAGATAATCTGCCTATGGATGAAGAGCTATTTTGGAATCTCTTTGACTATGTAGACGAGAAATTAGAGACAAATGATGGTTGCGATCATAGTTTGACTTTCACTAGAGAATTCTTAGAAAAACAAAAGGTAGATGTGGAAAGCGTACTAGACTGGATTGTCAACGAAGGTGGTGGTTGTGACTGCGAGGTTCTCTACAATGTAGAAGAGAGATTTGAAGAGTAATATCTATGTAATTGGGAAGGTTTTCGTATACAGTTTGTTTTTGACTTAGCGCAAACTGTAAGCAGTCTAATGTAAATTTATTTGTGATTTTGGTAACCAAGTAATCTTTGGTAAAAAATCATAGTATACTAGAAATGTTAAATACTGCCGGCGATATTAGCGATTTTGTCTAAGAAGCGCCGGCGTTTTTCGTCCAAGCTGTTTTCTGTGTCAGCCAACTGGGTATGTGTAACCGGTTTAATGCCACAGGATTTCAGAACTTGATTTTTTAACACCTTACCATAGTCCTGAATAAACGACGTCAGAAAGGCGGGGGTGTTATGGGTGGTGATAATCCAGGCGGATTTTCCCTGTAAATGACCTATAAGCCCTCTTTTACCGTATGAATAGGCAAAGCCCGCTGTAAATACGCGATCGATAAAGCCTTTGAGCATTGCGGGCATACCGCTCCACCAAATTGGGTAGATAAAGATGATATGGTCTGCCCAAGTAATCATATTGCGGTACTTTTCCATGTCTGGCACAGTACTTAAATCTCGACGTTTGTGCGTATTATCAAATCGCAATATAGGATCGAATTGCTCCTCATATAGATCCAAGGTGTTCACATTGTGATCCTTTGAAAGATTCTGTTGCACTACTTTCAGAATGGCGTCATTAAAACTTTGATGATTAGGATAGGTGTAAATGATTAAAATATTCATGGCTAGTTCCTTTCTATTTAATCATCGTCAGGTTGAAGCAATTTGTATAGTAAAATGGTATCTATATTAAGTTAAAGCCTAGTGAAGAGTATTTATTCTGAAAGTAAATGACGATAGAATTTACTAAGGATATATTGTTAATTTCTTCTATTTGCAGGTGTTACCATAAAGGTATATAGTATAGACATGTGATGGATATAGTCACATGTCTATTTTTTATAAGGAGGACGCTATGCAACACGTTCAAACCCGCAGTACTACGTCCGCGTTAGTACTCACAGCCGTATTGATTGCCCTCGCAACATTGTTTACCATGTACACGAAAATCCCAGTACCTGGCATTCGCGGCTATTTCAATGTAGGAGATGTCGTTATTATGACGTCAGCTTTATTATTAGGTCGAAAATATGGCGCCTATATTGGTGCTATCGGCCCGGCGCTAGCTGATTTATTCCTCGGTTATGCAGTCTTTGTACCCATCACCTTCGTGGTGAAAGGCATTGAAGGCTATCTTGTCGGTACTGTCTATAACAATAAGACAACTACCTCTGCCTTGGCAGCAACTATCGTAGGCGGTATTGTTATCGTAGCAGGCTACTTTATCGCCGAATACTTTGTATTCGACCCAGGCGTAGCCATTGCAAGTATTTTAACTAATACTATTCAAGCTGTTATGAGCGTTATTATTAGCATGATACTCTATGCGATTTTGCGTAAACGACTTGGATAGTAAATTGACAGTCTTTAGAATTCAGACTATACTATAAGTACAAAAGAGCCAATTAACGTGTTCTAGGCGTTAGGCTCATCAAAGAATTGTGAATTTGATAAACCTAACGTGTCTAAGTATTGCCGTACTTAGTCTTAAACGTTAGGTTTATCTTATTTTATAATCAATATATTGATTATTTCTTAAGAATTAACACTACGAGGGTAGCGAATAAAATCATTAATGATAATGCTTCGTATACAGTCATAATGTCACCTCCCTCAAAAGACGGAGATGAACCCAACTCACGTTAATGGCTCTTTCGTTATTAGTATATAGCAGAAATTATTGATTGAAAAATATGGATTAATTTCGTACAACTTGTACACGAATAAAAGGGAGACTCTATCAAGAGTCTCCCTTTGTTAGTTATAAATAGACTAATATTTATTAATAGATTTTTTATTGCATAGAACATAAGTTCGGTTTATAATAAACGTAAGATAGTCGAACGAGGTTGGGTCACCCTTTTTCTTTGAAGGGGGTGAAAGCCTATGAATGCTTATGAAGTCATTATGATTGTCCTCGGGATCTTAACTGTCGTTATTTCCTTTGGCGCATTGATAGTGCTGATTTGTCGTAATAATGACAAATAGCCCTTCGTTACCAACTGGTAGCTGAAAACGAAAGGCCATTTTTGCATGTTTTATAATGTTTTGGGATGAGCCTGACGGAACCACTCGTCGACTATCTCTTTATTACATTATAATGATATTGGCGTATATCGTCAATCTGGATGCGTCGTGTAATGTTCATAATATAATAATGCTGTTGAGAGGGTCCGTCGGGAGCCTCTATTTTTATTGCCGTCGTTCCTTAATTATAGTACGTTTCGTTCTTCAAAGACTGCTTTCACCGTAAACAGTGCATTCAGTACGCGTGGAAATCCCGAATAGGGGATGCAGTGGGTGCAGACCTCTATGATTTGCTCGGGCGCGATACCTACATTGAGTGCCGCATTAGTGTGTACTTTCAGCTGAGCCTCGCAACCACCTAGCGTTAAGAGGGATGCGAGTGTAATCAGTTCCCGTTCCTTGAAATTCAAGTTGGGGCGCGTGTAGATGTCGCCGAATAGCTCGACCAATAAATCGGCTATGGCCGGTGAAATCTCTTGAATTGTGTTATACACCTCCTCGCCGTGCAGCCCGTCAATTTGTTTCAATGTGTTCATACCGATGTTAAAACGTGTTTCTTTCATAATTATTACCTCCGTCTAGACGTATGATATATGCTCGAGTATACTTGAGGTCAAGGTGGTGAAAGTATGAAAATCGGTGAATTTTCAAAATTGGTAGGGCTGTCCATTTCTACATTGCGATATTATGAGGATCAGGGGTTCCTTCACATCGAGCGACAGAACGGCATTCGCAATTACCATGCGGAGGACGTGGGCTTTGTGCAGTTTATTAAACGCTTGAAAGACATGGGAATGCCGCTTGCGAATATCAAGCGATATGCGGATTTACGGTATGCCGGAGCTCATACGGCCCGTGAAAGAATGACACTGTTGCAGGAACACTATCGATTTATTGAGGCCGAAATTAAAAGATTGGAAGGTTATAAGAATAATCTAGAAGATAAATTGAAGTTGTATGAAACTTTAGTAAAGAAAAATGAGATTGAGTAGTTTTGTATTGTAGATATTATATAGCCATTGTATTAATATGAAGCCAGTGGTCATCATATCAATATAGAGCTCGGTTTCCAAGGTATGGTATAATACTTTCATTATGTAGTGAAAAAGGAGATCTAAATGGCAAATTTACCTAACTGCCCTAAGTGTGGCGATGAATACACATACGAAGACGGTCATATGTTTATCTGCCCTATGTGTGGCAACGAATGGACAGCGGCTGATGCACAAGCTGCAGCTGAAGCGGGTATCATTCGCGATGCTAATGGCAACGAGCTCGCTGATGGCGATACAGTTGTTGTTGTAAAAGACCTCAAAGTAAAAGGTGCGGGCGTATTAAAACAAGGTACGCGCGTAAAAAATATTCGCCTCATCACCGATGCAAGCGACGGTCACGATATCGATTGTAAAATTGATGGCTTCGGTGCGATGGCATTGAAATCTGAAATGGTTAAGAAAATCTAATCTAAGAAATCCCTACCGATAAAAATTCGGTAGGGATTTTTTCGTGGTATAATCAACTTATAATGCATATAGTATGAGAGTATTTAGATGAGAGGAAACTATGTTTAACCGTGTTATACTGTTGGCTTTATTAGTGTCTGCAATGAGTCCTATTAGTTCTATAGCTGCAGATATAAAGCCTGCGGACAAGCGTAATTATGAATTGCAACAACAGATTTCTTATAACGTAATCATTCCACCAGAGGCTTTTGAAACGAGTGCAGACGGAACATTAATCGTTCCTATAGAGATTAAGACGGATGATAAGGGTAATATTGTAGCTGTTGAAGCAGGTCCTAATAATTGGAAGCTAGATCGTGAAGCGTACCCAATTTTTGAGGAGGCTGCTAAAGAGGCGGCTTGGAATACTAAGCATGTTGATACTGATGAAGCGCTCGTTGTAACGATTCCCGTTAGTATTGTCATGTTATCTGATAACAATCTAAAGAAATGATAAAGGAGGACTTATGGAGGCTACAAAAGATTTAGAGAGATATACTTACGAGCTTCTCGCTGAACGGGGTGTCACAATAGAGGACATTGCAGAACTTGTTTTTTACGTACAAAAACCATATATGCCGAATTTAAAACTTGAAGAGTGTAGAGATAGCGTGGCGTCTGTACTATCTAAACGGGAGGTACATAATGCAATTATTACGGGCATAGAGCTTGATAAGTTGACAGAGCAAAATAAATTATCTCAGCCATTGCAACGTATTGTTGCTAATGATGAAAGCCTATATGGTATTGATGAAATTTTAGCTTTTTCCATCGTTAATTTGTATGGATCTATTGGCTTTACAAATTATGGATATTTAGACAAGGTGAAGCCAGGTATTATCAGAAAATTAGATAGTGAAGAGGGCGGGCATTGTAATACATTTCTCGATGATTTGGTAGGTGCCGTAGCGGCAGCAGCGGCAGGGAAACTAGCACATAATGAGCCAAATCGGGTTCGACATGCTATAGCAGAAGAATAGAAGCCTGTCATATATCTGCTTATCGGCAAAATATGAGGTGGACTTCGATGACTCATTGATAATACTTTGACAATAACTTGATAACAATTTATAGAGTTGGTAGATACTATTGATGTTATAAAGAATAAAGAGTATAAATAATATTGATTGGAAATAAGTACTTTGTTTTGTAGCTATATACAGGAGGAGCTATGCAAAAGGTTCTGGTAGTAATCGATATGCAAAATGATTTTGTCGATGGTGCACTTGGCTCATCGCAAGCACAGTTAATCGTAGATAATGTGCGTAAGAAAATTCAAAACTTTGATGGCCCTATTATTTTTACGCGTGACACGCATGATAGAGATTATTTGGAACATCAAGAAGGAAAGCTTTTACCAGTGCCGCACTGTGTTAAAAATACCGAGGGCTGGCATATTGTGGAGGGATTGATTGAGGCGGCGGAGAACCGTAAAATTATGAGCCCCGTATCCTTTGTGGATAAACCCAATTTCGCATCTTTTGAATTGGTGAATCGACTAGAGGGGATGAATACTGTTAATCCTATCGAGTCTATTACTCTCATCGGCTTATGCACAGATATTTGCGTTGTTTCCAATGCGATTATGCTGAAAGCAGGCTTGCCAGAGATTCCGATTCACGTCGATTCGAGCTGCTGTGCTGGCGTAACAGAAGAGTCCCATCAAGCGGCACTAACAACGATGAAAATGTGTCAGTGCATCATTGACTAACTTATAGATCAAATTTATACGAAACTATGTGTTATTGCTGATCAAAAGTCACATAACAATTAACTAATTAAAGGCTGTAGGAGTTCCTATGGCCTTTTATGTTAGTCTTTTATATTGACGTTTTTCTATATAATGTGTACAATTAGATAAAGAATGATAATTCATATCAATTTTTTAGCTAAAAGATTATATCCTAACTTCTGGTTAAGTTGGGATAATCAGTCTCTTCTTGAAGTATATATGCTATGCTAGTAGATTGATTCTATATTACCGATGCAGGTGCATCGAATCGCTTTCACAAGAACGATGATACGAAATAGTTAGCATTGTTCTATGCCCTAAATTTAAGGAGGACTACTATGAAACCTTTCGAACTCGCACCATTACCGTATGCTTATGATTACCTTGAGCCTGTTATCGATACTGAAACAATGAAATTGCATCATGACAAGCATCATCAAGCCTATGTTAATAATTTAAACGCTGCTATCGCGAAATATCCTGATCTTCCGTATGGTTGTGTAGACTGTATTCTCGGCGATATTGCTAATGTGCCTGAAGATATCCGTCAAGCAGTTATCAACAATGGTGGCGGTTACAAGAACCACACCATGTTCTGGGACATCATGACAAAACCAGATACTTCTAAATTGCAAGGTCCTTTGAAAGAGGCTATCGATGCTGAACTTGGTGGCTACGATGCTTTTGTTGAAAGCTTCTCTACTGCGGCAGCTACACGCTTTGGCTCCGGTTGGGCTTGGCTTGTAGTTAACAAAGATGGCAAGCTAGAAGTGACATCCTCTGCGAACCAAGATAACCCTTTATTAGAAGGTAAAAAAGCAATTCTATGCTTAGACGTTTGGGAACATGCATACTATTTGCACTACCAAAACCGTCGCCCAGACTATATCAAGGAATTCTTCCGCGTTATTAACTGGGACAAAGTTTCTGAAAACTACGAAAAAGCATTGAAACCACATCATGATTAAGTGGTACACTTGTTAGAAACAGAAACAGAAACAGAAACAGAAACAGAAACAGAAACAGAAACAGAAACAGAAACAGAAACAGAAACAGTAATAGTAATAGACAAGTAATTTAAATATATAACGGATAGTTGATGTGTCTCCCTTCATGTATGAGCCGGGATGGATAATCATCTATCCGTTATTTTTATCTTTTTTTACTGTTTTTGAACGTATAATTTATTTTCTTGGTAAAGAGTTACATAATATTTTGAAAATTTTTGAATTACTTTCAAAAGTATTGCCACGGATACAGATTTTCTAATCGATATCGTTTATCATAGATTCATAGGTCATTATATATAGACCTTTCACAGTAAATAGATAGCCTTATATGCGAGATTTTTACGTATAGGGGCTCACAAATATTAGTAAGTATTTTATAAAGATTTTGACATGAGGGGCTCAAAATGGAAAAGAAATTAGATCTATCCAAATCTGTATATGATTTGGTAAAAGAATATCCTGAAGTAGCAGATATTATGAAAGAATTAGGGTTCAGCGAAATCACAAACAAGGTGATGTTGAACTCTGTTGGTAAAATCATGACCATCCCGAAAGGGGCGAAGATGAAAGGCGTATCCATGATCGATATCGTGGGCGCTTTCATGAAAGCTGGCTTTATCTTAGAAGGTGAAATGCCAAATCTATCTGGTGATGATGCGGAAACTACGGGTCATCCTGGCGTAGCGCCTACTGCAGCGGCTACAAAGTCTAATGTTGCGGACACATCTGCTAACGTAGCATCTAGCACAGTTGCAGCAAATGCAGTAGAAAGCAGTGCACCAGTATCTACTACAGCGCCAGCGAACACTGACGAAAATTCCGAAACTAAGGCTGAAGATACAGTTCAAGATAGCGAACGCGTAGAGCAGCTCAAAGGCTTCTTGAAACGGTTAGGCACAGGTGAAGACCTTGGTGCCGTTCGTGAAGACTTTGCTAGTCAATTCGCCCATGTTGAGGCTAGTGAAATCATGAAAGCTGAACAAGGTCTCATGCGTGAAGGCACACCACTAGCAGAGGTTCAACAATTATGTGACCTTCACTCTGCCTTGTTCCACGGTTCTACTATCCATGAACAAATGGAGTCTGAACACGCTAAGGTTGAGGCTGTACTAGAGGCTCAAGAAAAGAGCAAAAGTGTGGTATCCTTGGTTGAAACTGTAGGTCATCCACTCAATCGATTAACAGAAGAAAACAAAGCTTTTGATGTGTTGATTGAAGCTACAAAGGTTAAGGTGGCCGATAAGACTGCTACCGTAGATGATGTGAACGAAGTACGCCAAGTGTCTATTCACTACGCTAAGAAGGGCGACCTTTTATATCCACATTTGAAAGTAGCCTATGATATTTCTGGCCCATCCATGGTTATGTGGACGGTTGATGACGATATTCGCGATGGCTTTGGTCGGCTAGCTCGTGCTAAGTCTATTGATGATGCTTGGTACGAAGAGTTTGATGGCCTTCTCACACGTGCTCAAGAGATGATCTACAAAGAGCAAAATATCTTGTTCCCAATTTGTGCAGAAAACTTCAGCACTGAAGAGTGGTATCAAATCTACAAAGATACAGCGCAGTATGAAGAAATCTTTGGGGTAAAACGCACTGTTTGGACAGAGGCTGAAGTCGCATTAGCTACACAAACAACAAACGCAAGTGGCGATGATAATACCATTGCTCTAATAGGTGGTAGCTTAACTGTGGATCAATTAAATGCCATGCTTAATACAATGCCAATGGAAGTAACCTTCGTTGATCACGAAGACATTAACCGTTACTTCAACGATGGCGAAAAGGTCTTTAAACGCCCTACTACAGCTATCGGTCGCGATGTATACTCTTGCCATCCTCCAAAGATAGAGCCTATCGTGCGAGGTATTATCGAATCCTTCCGCAAAGGAGAACGCGATAATGTGGCGGTATGGCTTGAAAAGGTAGGTCGTCCATTCTATGTAAACTATATGGCGGTGCGCGACCAAAACAATAATTACCTTGGTACATTAGAATTAGTGCAAGACATGCAATTTGCAAAAGATCATTTCGCTAGAACTAAATAAGACCCTATATATGTGGTAACCTGAATAGGTAACATATATAAGGCATATATAGAAAAGAGGCTGCTCTAACACCATTTTATGGTAGAGCAGCCTTTTTGTATGCTTTATAGCTTACCGCATATACATTCCTTTATGTACTAAGGTTGTGTTGTAGGGGATAGTATGATTAGATACAATTACTATGCTTAATATAGCTGATATTTTAAATATTTCTAATAATGCTGTGGGTAGCGGTTTTTATGTTTTCTAGGTTCGTTGCCAAGTTCAGACGTACAAAGGTGGCGTAGTTTTTGCCTCCAAACCATTCACCAAAGCTTGGTGCAATACCACATTTATTTTCAAAGAAATCATGCATTTCCTCTGGTTTAAGATAAGCGCTAAAATCGATCCAAGCCAAATAGGTGCCGTCCATAGGGCTAATGCGGATGTGTGGTAATGCTATACAAAGCTCTCGGCACAGATATTCATAGTTTTCGCGGATGACAGCCAGTATATCTGTCAGCCATGTTTCGGCCTCTGGCTTTGTGTAGGCTGCTGTAATTGCTGTTTCAGCTATGACGTCAGAGTCTGTATGGTACACATGAGCTTTATAGGCGTTGAATTGGTTTCGTAGCTTTTCATTAGGAATGATAATCTCTGCGTGGTGTAGGCTAGCCATATTAAAAGACTTGGATAGAGAGGACATTGCAATAATGCTATCTGCATAGGATCCATTAGCTACGGTCAAAGCTGATGTAAATGGTGTTGGTCCTGTGATGAGATCTTGATGGATTTCGTCACTTATGATGAGCACATTATGCTGTTGGCAGATGCTAAATAATCGGTCCATCTCCTCTTCAGTCCACACATGGCCTACAGGGTTGTGTGGATTGCAGTGAATGAACAGCTTCACATCGTGCTCGGTGATAGCCCTTTCAAATGCATCGTAATTTACGGTATAGCGGTTATCTTCGCTCCGTTTCATAGGAACAGCGATGATTTGACGCTGTGCATCGCTAGCGCTTGCATCAAAGGCGCCGTATACAGGACTTAGTACGGCAATGGCATCCTTTGCTTTGGTGAAAGCTCCGATACACCACATAATACCAGTAATAACATTGGGAGCACTGGTAAGCCAGTCACTAATGATTGTGAAGTTATGACGACGTTTATACCAACTGATAACGGCCTCTATATAATTCGGATTTGTCATGGTATAACCTAATGGATTGGCTTTGACATAGTTGCAAATGGCCTCTTGAATGCATTGAGGTGGCATAAAGTCCATATCTGCCACCCATAGTGGTAATAGGTCTGTGCGGCTAAATTTTAAATGTTCACCGTCCCATTTGCGGGAATGAGAGCCACGGCGGTCTATATAGTATTTGTTAGTGAATTCTGCTGTGTTCATAAGAAACCTCATATAAGGATATACCTTGGCTTT
>ERZ772946.113-NODE-113-length-40396-cov-12.6276_pt1 | contig 40396 bp, 36 predicted proteins | sample MGYA00511680_ERZ772946 | MGnify/ENA primary metagenome ERZ772946 (study PRJEB29015, sample SAMEA2737918) | human oral metagenome | biome: human oral; feature: human-associated habitat; material: dental | place: China | collected 2016 ... | reverse complement strand
TTGATGCAAGCGTGGATATGAGGTTGTTTAGTGAAGGGGGAAGGAATGAGATAAAGGATGATTATAATAGGGGTAGCGCGATATACGAAGCTATAAATTTAATAGCAACTACCAAGAATGCGAAAGCCTATAAAATATTTGACTATATAGGAGGCTTTGCTAGCGGATACGATAAAGACAGTATATCGCTTGCGTCAAATCTTGACGTGTTAAACGATCCTAGCGCCGATATATTTAAAAAGCAACGAGCCGCACAGGATATAGCAAATCAAATGGGAGTAAAAGTTAAATTTGCCAATCTAAATAGAGGAAGCGGAGGAAAATTTAACTCCGACGATCCGAATTCCATATATATCAATACGAAGCACATTAGCAATGCAAAAGAATTTATGACATTCTTACGACACGAGCTTGTTCATCGCAGCGATAATAAACGAGGCTCTTTCATACCTAAAGATCCCGCGCAAAATCAATTCGCTACCAACTATGCCCTAGGCATGCTAAGTATGTCGGAAAAGGCTTTAAGATTAAACGGTAGAAGCCTTAACGACTATTCGCCTAAAGTAAATCCTAACGACAAAACCGTCGTAGCCGATACCAGATACTTTTACTCGCTGGATCAGAGGAAGAGCGATGATGTTGCTGTGGCAGCTATTCTGCCTATTATAGAGGCAGCCTCTGCTTCTATCTTTTTTATTAAGACTAGACAGTTATCAAAAGATTTTGGAAATTGGTTAATAAACTGGTATGAAGGTGATCAATACAATGCCTACTGGAATTATCCTGGAAAATATCCTGATAATGGCGGCACTACTAAGGAACGATCAAACATAAATTATGATAGAATTCTAAACGATTTAGAAAATAAAAATATACAGGCAAGAAGCTGGGACAAAAATGATCATATAAAAATATTCCCTAAAAATAGAGAAGAAAAACTACCATACACTCAAATGCCTCAATCGCCTATAAAACCAGAATTAACAATCGGCGGCGGAGTGCAGCTACAAAAAGAGCGCGGAGGACGCCCTTACACTCAAGTACCTCAATCGCCTATAAAACCCGAATTAACGATCGGCGGCGGTATTCAGGGTAGAGAAACGGGATTTGGGGAAAATATTATTGGATATATACGACCGCCAAAAACTAAAGACTTGAAAGGTTTTCCTGGATTAACCAAAGTAAGGCGAAAAACTCCGAATCAGGGCGGCGGCGGATTAAGGAAGCGATGGAAAGACAAAAAGGGTAATATTTATGAGTGGGATTCTCGGCATGGGGCGCTAGAAAAATATGATAAGCAGGGGTGGCATTTGGGTCAATTTGACTATATAACTGGTAAACAAACTAAACCTGCGGATAAAACAAGAAGGATTCAAAAATGAAAAGTATAAAAGGTATTTTCCGTTATCTTTTTCCGGTAAGAGATGGACGGGAACTGTATTGGATTAAAATTCCAAAAGGGCAAAGCGATCGTTTTGGAAAAGAATTTATATTCGAGCCTGAATTGATTGCGAAATCGGATGCGGAAAAACTCGGTATAAAAATAGATCCAAAGCTTTTAAGAGATAAGCGGATTAAATTTCATATACGCGATATGTATTATAAGACATATTATGAGATAACATCTTTCGGTATCGATGAGAGCTACGCCGATTCGCGGCAAATAGATCTTGATTTAGAAGATATAAAACCAATCGTAAAATCGGATGCAGACGATCCCTACTATGTATATTGCTATAGCTTAAACATAGAGCAGATGAGATCTTTTGGATGCATTGATATGGTTAAGCCCGGTTTTTCATACTTCTTCGAATCCTATGCTAGCCATGAAAGAATAATCAAAGCTTCAAATGGCGGAGATAAAAATATAAAAAGCTGCTATATAAATGTCTTTGATAGCGATACGGAAGCCTTTTACTTGGCGCTATTGGACGTTAAGCTGCCTTTTAGCGAAGTTGCGAAAATAGTCGCTCCGCTGAGCATAGAGTCAAATATCCACTATTCTTATAGCCTCTCCGAAGAGCAGATTATAAAATTGGGGTTTCCTGAAATTTTAAAAGAAAATGGCGGCAAAATCGACGCTCAAATATCGGTAGAGATAGTATAATCTAAAATTTAGCCGTTAATGGGTAATTATAGAGGTTTGGTGGGTTTGTAAATTTATGAGGAGCATAAATGACTACTATGTATGTTGCTTTTTATGCATCGTCGGATAAATATAACTTTGATTTTTCGGACTTGATCCTAGATGAGAAGATCAATGAATATAAAATTAGTTATATAGAAAAATATAAAATCGGCGACATAGATGAAAGGCGCGGCAAGGTTAGAAATAGCTGTAGCTGGCTATGTTATACCGCCAAGAAAGAGCACGTATACACGGACGATGCGTTAAAAGATCTGTATGAAATTTTAAAAGCAAACTTTGGCGATATTAAAAAGAGGATATCGGCATTAAAGTTAAACGTTAACATCGATATAATGATAGACGCGGCGGAGAAGGACGATGTATATTCTATCGACTTTAGTAAAGAAATGCTAAAAATGTGCGCCGAACTAAATGCCGATGTATGCGTAGACGGGATATATTATTAATTTGTATAGAAATAAAGATGGCGTGGAAAATAAATTTCTAATACTCCGCTCAAAAGGTAAAAATGAATAAATTTACAAGACAGCTTTCTTTCTTTACTCTTGTTCTCTTATCGGCTACCGCCCTCATCTCCCAAGGATCTGCTGCATCCTCTAGCTGGGTTACCTGGGGCTTTAGCGTCGGCGCCTCCGCAGAGCTTAGCGGAACCACTTCCAAAGATAGTTCTAAATCAAGTAGCTCCATAGCCTCTAATCTTAGCGGCAAGAATATTAAAATTTTAACTGATAGCAATAAAGATACCTCTATAAATATCAAAGGCTCAAATTTATATGCTAGTAACGATATACACCTAAGCACTCATAATCTGTTTATGGATGCTTCGCAAGATAGCTATGAGGCTAAGCAAAACTCTAAAACCATAAGCGGAAGAGTATCTGCTACCATGTATGGAGGCGGAGGAGGAAGCGCAGGGCTTGATTACTCTAGAAGCAATATGAAAGAAGAAAGCCTTAGCCACAATAATGCTAAAGTTTATGCAGGACATAATATATATGCCTTAGCTAGTAACGACGCTTTAATAAAAGGAGCTAACCTTAGAGCGGATAACGCTTTAGCTTTAAAGGTAGGACATGATCTAAGCCTAGCAAGCCTGCGAGATAGCTATAATTACGATAGCAAATCAAGCTCTATAGCAGCAGGTATAGGCATAAGCGGCAGTAAAACAACCTCCGATCCGTCTCGTCCTCATGCCATAAGCAACAACATAGTAAGGTATTCAAATTCTAAGCTTTCAAGCATAAACGCCAACTACTCCAGATCCAAATCAAGCACTATAAAATATAAAAATTCTAAATAAGGAAATAAGATGAAATTCTTAAAACGATACAAAAATATTATCCTATTACCATTTTTGCTGATTATTTCGTTTTTTGTATTTCGTATGATTTATACGGAAGCAATTAGTGAGTGTGCTCCAATGCGGTTTTTTTCAAAAAATTCTCTAAGTAATAGTGATTATGTTGAGTTAAAAGCAAAATGCATAAAAAAAGCTTTGGAAAATAACGATAATCACCTTATTATGCAGTATTTTAAAAGAGAAACGAGCGAGTGCCTTGAGATCATTGATGAACCGTCAAAGATCCCACATAATCTGATTAGAGTTAATAGCTTTGAAGAGTGGAAAAAATTAAGACTTACAGATACCGACACTATAATTTGTCCTATTGGTAATCCTAAAAAGAGCGATATTAGCAATGAAAGCAAATAAATTTATAAATTATTCAAATTTACGAAGTTGGGGCTGCTCATCAAACAAAATATTAGCCACAATTTGAAGCGTAAATTTTAAAATTTGCTATCTTACGCCGCGCGTTTTTGCGGCTGTATATCCGATAAATTTAGAAGAGCGCCGCAAAAGGCGCCGTCAAAAAAGCGAAATTTAACGCGAAATTTTATATAATCTTACGATTTAATGTGAGGAGATAGGATGAATAAAAAGGCGTATTTCGGGAGTTTCGGCGGGCAGTTCGTGCCTGAGACGGCGATGTTTGCGCTCGAGGAGTTGGAGGATGCGTACAACACCATAGCGCAGACGAAGGAATTCAAAGATGAGCTGGGCTACTTGTTGCGCGAATATGCGGGGCGTCCGACGCCGCTATATCACGCCGTGCGCCTTAGCGAGCACTACGGGCATGAAATTTATCTAAAGCGCGAGGATCTTAATCATACGGGCGCTCATAAGATCAATAACGCCCTTGCGCAGGCGCTACTAGCTAAAAAGATGGGCAAAAAAAAGATCATCGCAGAAACCGGCGCTGGTCAGCACGGCGTGGCGACGGCGACGGCAGCGGCGCTATTTGGGCTTGAGTGCGACGTGTATATGGGCGAGACCGACGCCGCGCGCCAGCAGCTCAACGCCTTTAGGATGCAGCTTTTGGGTGCAAATTTAATCAAAATCGGCACCGGTTTAAAAACGCTCAAAGAGGCGACCACTGCGGCGATTCAGGCGTGGGTGAATGAGATCGAGAGCGTATTTTACGTCATCGGCTCGGCGGTCGGGCCGCATCCGTATCCTAAGATGGTTAGGGATTTTCAAAGCGTTATCGGCGCCGAGACCAAATCGCAGCTCGCAAGCAAGGGGATCAAGGCTGATTACGTCCTAGCCTGCGTAGGAGGCGGAAGTAATGCGATAGGAATTTTTAGCGCGTTCGTGGATGATCCTAACGTGCAACTCATCGGCGTCGAGGCGGGCGGCTTGGGCGCACAAACCCCTTATCACGCAGCGACCATCACTAACGGGCGCGCGGGCATCATCCACGGCATGAAAACGATCGTACTGCAGGATAAATTCGGCATGATCGAGCCTGTTCACAGCATCTCGGCGGGGCTTGATTATCCTGGAGTGGGCCCGGAGCACGCGCATCTGCACGAGATAAGTCGCGCAAAATACGAAGCGGTAACCGACGATGAGTGCATCACGGCGCTTAAACTGCTCTGTAGGCTTGAGGGTATCATCCCCGCGATCGAAAGCGCGCATGCGTTAGCGTATTTAGAAAAGCTCTGTCCGCAGCTAAAGGGCAAAAAAACGATCGTCGTAAACGTAAGCGGCAGGGGCGATAAGGATATGGATACTGTGATGAACTACAAAAAAGGAACGATTTATGGATAAGATCAAGGAGGCCTTCGCCGGCAAAAAGGCGAACATCGGCTACATCGTGGCGGGCTACCCGAGCCCCGCGCACACGAAGGAGTTTTTGTCAAATTTAGACGAAAGCGCGATCGATCTGCTTGAGATCGGTATCCCGTATTCCGACCCGCTCGCAGACGGCCCCGAAATTTTTAAGGCGAGCTTTTCCGCGGTTCAAAATGGCGTAAACGCGGAGAAGGTATTTGAAATTTTAAAAGGGGTGCAAACGCGCAAGCCGCTCGTGTTTTTGGTCTATTACAACGTGATCTTTGCCTACGGCGCGCGCGAGTTTGTATCCGAGACGGCGCGCTACGGCATCAGCGGGCTAATAATCCCCGATCTGCCGTATGAGGAAAATGAGGAAATTTTCGCGCTTTGCGAGGAGTTTGGTATCGCGCTCATCCCGCTTATCAGTGTTACGAGCGAGCACCGCGCCGCGCGAGTTTTGAGCCGCGCTCGAGGATTCATCTACGGCGTGGGCGCTATCGGCGTGACCGGAAGCAAGCAAACTCCGATCTCGCGCCTTAAAAATATGGTCGCAGATCTTAAAAAAATGAGCGATCTGCCCGTAGCGATCGGCTTTGGTATTCGCAGCTCTAGCGACGTTCGCGCTACGAAAGAATACGCAGACGGCGCTATCATCGGCACCGCGATCGTAAATTTATGCGCGAACTACGGCGGGCGCGAGCTGCAAGGCAAGATCGCCGAACTTTTTAATTAACGGAAAGAGTATGAAAAAGATATTTTTGATTTTAATCGCAAATTTTTGCCTCGGCGCCAATCTGATGCAATACGATCTTTTCAACCACGACGATAGCGTGGATATCGCCTTGGCATTTGACTCCGCATACAAGCCCGATATCGTGCGCCGCGTCGACGGGCAGTCGATGAGCCTTATTTTAAAAGGGCTTGGCGGCGATGAGAAATTTAACGAAATGCGCACTAATCAAAAGGTCTTAAAAAGCTTTACGATAGCGCCTAAGGGCAAGGATATCGAGATAAATTTCCCTACCGGAGCCGATCTATCGGTCGATGCTCTTACTCAAGACGGCAATCTCAAACTCATTTTACGCGTAAAAAACCCCGCTTTCGATCAAAGTAAGATGAGCGTCAAAAGTGAGGCTAATGAGACGGCGCAAAGCAGCAGCAGCGGGGTTTCCGTGATGCCGATAATCGTAGCGTTACTGCTTGCGGCTGCGGCTTTCGTCGGCGTGCGAAAATTTTTATCGCATAAGCCGCAAAAAAGTATCGACGAGACATGGCGGGTTTTTGAAGACGACGCTAGCATAGAGGAGGCCGACGTGGATGGGACGGGCATCGATGAAATTTTAAACGACTTCTCTTTTAAAAATCAGAGCGGATCAAAGAACGCAAATTTTACCAATTATTCTGACGCGCAGGAGTTTGCGAAGAAAGATGAAGCCTCTGCTTTAAATTCCAAAAATTCTAACGACTCAAAAAACGTAGATAGCGCAGATTTTTTAAGAGGCGAGAACGTGAGCGAAGAGAGCATGCGCGATAAATTTTACGATGAGGTTGCGCGTGCCGAGCGTTCGGAAGCTACGGGGGCGGACGAAAACTCTGAGAGCGCCGAGAATATCAGGGCAGCGGATAAAATTTCGCCGCTTAAAGTAAGCCCTGCCGAGAGCGGCACGATGGAATTTCGCGAGGGAGCAAAAGAAAGATCGGATGCAAAAGAGCCCAAAGTCTCGGCATTTAAAAGCATTTTAGAAAATGAGCTGCTTAGCTCGGATACTGCAAGACCTAGCGACGTGCGAGTAGAGCTGGTGCGCGAAATCGACGAAAATAATGCTGCCGTAGTGCTAAGCTTCGCGGGCAAAAAACATCTAGTGGTACTAAAAAGCTCCAACGCTATCGATTAATGAGGCGTGGAATTTCGCAACTTGCGAGCTTTGCAACCCATAAAATTTTGCAATTTGTTAAATTTTAAAAATTACGGAATTTTATAGCGCTAGAAATTTATGCCACATTTAAGCCTCATTGCCAAAAGGTCGCGATGAGGCTTAAATTTAAAAAGAAAGAGGGCAAAGGCTCGGGTAAGCTTTAAAATTTAACCCGCGCCTTGCCCGTATAAGCTTAATCTAAAATCTTACTTCCAAATCGACGTAGAAATTTCGTCCCGCGCCGACTGCTAAAGTATCTCGCGTGCGGTTTGCGTTGATGTAGTGGCGATCGAAAATATTATTTACGCCAAAGCTCACGTCCGCGCCGTCAAGGGCCGGAATAATGCCGTTTTTGATCTTGTAGCTTCCTCTGAAATTTGCGATCGTGAAAGCTTTATCGACGTAAAAATATTCCGTTCTGCGAGCGAAATAGGAAGCGGGTTTAGAATGAGGCTTAAAATAGTGGCTTACCTCAAAGCCTAAATTTAAATCGTGCAGAGGCGAGTAAAAGGCGTGCGCGCTTAGTTTTTTGGCGTGGTTATTGATGTTTTCGTGCGTCTTTTTATTGTAAATTCTAAGTCGCTCGAAGCTCGCGCCGAAATCAAAGTCCTGCGTTTGGTAGTTTGAGCTTAGCTCAAAACCATGCCTTTTGGCTTGATCGATATTTTGATACTGCCCGTATTGTTGCGAAAAGCCGCCCGGAGGCACGCCCAGATGCGGAAGCGCCTTTATGCCGATCATATCTTCGATCTTGCCGTTAAAATAGATAAATTTCATATCGAAGTGATCGTCCGTAAAAATTTTATCCTGTTTAAAGCTAAATCCGACCTCGTACTCTTTTACGGTCTCGGGCTTTAGATCGGGATTTGGGATGTAATAATAATGTATGTTCATCGGCCCTGATTGCGATGTCTCGTGCGGAGTAGGCGCGCGGAAACTCTCGCTGTATCCCGCTAAAAGCGTAAATTTATCAAAGAGCGTATAGGCAATCGCCGCGCGCGGAGAAAATCTGGAATCTTTAAATTTAGCCGATCTGCCTTTGATGTCGCGATCGAATCTATCGTATCTACCGCCTAAGGTAAGCTCTAAATCATCGTGCAAGCGGATCAGATCCTGCGCGAAAAGCCCGTAGCTATTGTATTCGTTCGGAAAGGAGGCGAAATCTCTTAGCGCTCCATTTTGGATAAAGATCGCATCCTCCTGCCTATTTTCGTAATCGCCGCCGAAAGCGAAGCTATGATTTAAAAAGCCCGTATCAAATTCCGAGATATTTTTGAGCTCTAATCCCTTACGATCGTCTTTGTTCGTGTAGCTGCCGGTATCTGCGCCGTCAATATAGCTGCGTTTATACTCGGCTCTGCTTTTGTAGGCCTTAAAAGACATATCAACTAGCGGGCTTTGCGGCGTAAAGCTCCAATCAAAAACGTAATCTCTCTGGCTTAAATTTCCATGTACGAAGAGATCCTCCTCGTTTTTCCATAGCGTTTGCCAGACGGTGTGTAAATTTTCGTCGTAATCAAAGGCGCTGAAGCTTATGCGGTGATCGTCTAAATTTGTGCCGATCTTAAAAAATCCGGTATCGATATGCTCGTTATTAAAGGTCTTGTCGTAGCCCTCGCCGTAGTGCGTGCCGCCGTCTGCGAGCTTGATATTGCCGTAGCTTGCGCGCTTGCCGTAGAGTAAAACGTTGATCGGAATTTCCTCGCCCTTGCCGTAAATCGCGCCGCGCGTGCTATGCATATTGTTTGATTCGAGTCTCTGCCCTAGCATCAAGCCTACGCTTTTGCCCTCGCTTAGATAATCGCTCGCACTTTTGGTTTGCATATTTACGATACCGCCGATCGCGCCCGAGCCGTGAAGCACGGACGAGGCGCCCTTTATGACCTCGACGCGCTTTAAGATATCGCTATCGGTGCGAAAAGATGAGATCATATTGGAGTAAATTCCCACGCTCCTGCGCACGCCGTCTTGTTTGATGATGATGCGCTCGTCGCTTTGATATCCGAATCCGCGGATCTGAAACTGCCTGCCGATCTGTCGCCCCATATCCATACTGCCGTCGACGCCCGGTATCTGCATGATCGAATCGATCACGTTGGTTTTGGCTTTCATATCTTTGGGGGTTAAAATTCCGGCCGAGCCTGCGTATTTTAGGTTATCGACCGCGCTCACCGTCGCTTGCACGACGATTTGACCCAGATCCTGCGACTTCGTGGCGTTGTTTTCGGCCGCATTCGCTCCGCCTATCGCGCCTATCGCAAGCGGCACCAATAAAATTCGCTTTTTCATGCCCCGACCTTTAAAATAAAATTGAAATGCATTATTATATATCTACATACTTAAATAAGGTTGAAATTTAATTTCAAAAACATTTGAAATTTGTTTTTATTGGCGGCAAGTACTGCGCTTCGTCTGGGCCGCTTACGCGCTTTGACTGCGTCTTGTCCGCACCTTGCCCGCGCCGTTTCTGCGCCTGGACTCCGCTTACGTCAGTTTGTATCGCGTTTCGTCTGACCGCCTCTGCGCCATGGCTTCTCGTTGCGATTCGTCTGTGCCGCGCTCAGGCTACTAAATTTGGCATTTCTACCACAGCAAAGAGTCTAAATTTAAATATCCGCGATTTACTTGCGTCTAAATTTAGCGGCCGCCCCCGTGATTTTAAAATTTCGCTTTTCGTAAATTTAGATCGGAATTTATTTGCTTTTTATTTTACAAAGGATAAAATCGCGCCTAAGAGATCGGTCGATCTAGATTATTTCAGGATCTTTTCATGAATAACGTTAAATGGTACATCATTGCAGGCGCCGTACTAGGCGTGCTGGGTGCGACGCTGGTGCATTTCGGAAACCCGGGCAATATGGGCGTTTGCGTCGCTTGCTTTTTGCGCGATACCACGGGCGCGCTGGGCTTTCACCGAGCTAGCGCGGTGCAATACATCCGCCCGGAGATCATAGGGCTCGTGTTCGGCGGCTTTTTGGCAAGCGTGCTTTGGACGCGCGAGTTCGCGCCGGTTACGGGCAGCTCGCCGTTTGCAAAATTTTTCCTAGGGATTTTCGCGATGATCGGCTGCCTTGTATTTTTGGGATGTCCGTGGCGCGCGTTTTTACGCCTAGGCGGCGGCGATCTGACCGCATTAGCCGGGCTAGCGGGTCTGATCTGCGGCGTACTCATTGGGTTTTTGCTTAAAAAGCGTGGCTATGAGGCGAGCAAAGAGGCAAGGCTTAGCGGCCCGATCGGAATTTTGCCCGTAATACTGGGCGCGGCGCTACTTGCGGCTTTGGTTTTCGGACTCAAAACGGGCGAGGGCGGCGCGCTTTTTATCTCCGCTAAAGGCCCCGGCGCGCAACACGCCGCGGTAGGCATCTCGCTGGCTGCGGGCATTATCGTGGGCGCGGTGATGCATAGAAGCAAATTTTGCAGCGTTGGCGCGTTCGGTAGAATTTTCCGCGGCGATTTCTCGATGTTTTGGGGCGTGCTAAGCGTCATCGTGTTTGCGAGCATCGCAAATATCGCGTTTGGACAATACAAGCTCGGCTTTGAGGGCCAGCCTATCGCGCATAACGATTTCGTTTGGAATTTCTTGGGTATGGTGCTCGCAGGACTTTGCTTTAGCCTCAGCGAGGGCTGCCCCGGTAAGCATCTGGTGCAGGCCGGCACGGGAAATTTAAGCTCGGGCGTCTTCGTTATCGGCATGGCGGCTGGCGCTGCGATCGCGCATAATTTCTTGCTCGCAAGTTCGGCTAAAGGCATCACCGAGTTTGCTCCTTGCGCGGTTGCGATCGGTTTTGTTTTTGCGCTTTACGTGGGGATTTTTCAAAGACGCGGCGCTTAAGGCTGATATTTAATCTCAGAGATCAATCTATACAGAGGCGGCGTATCTGATCAAGCTCTGGCGGCGTACTTATAAAGAAATACGCTGCTGGAGCAGAGTGCTCGCTGTAAGATTGGCGCAAGCAGCTAGAGATGGAATTTAAGAATTTGTAGCCGTATTCATAACGCGATAAACCAAATGATAAAATAGATTCTGCGCAAGAAAGATTACGATCAATTTTTAAGAGTCGCTCCTTTAAATTTTAAAATTTAAAGGCTTCGCCGTTTGAGGCTTTTTTCATTTAAAACTCTTTAATTATTAATTAAAATCCAGCCACACGTGGCGCTCGGTCTTATCCAAATCAATGTCTTTTGTCCTCATAAAAAATTCTTTTATCCTGACGTAGTCGTCCATAGTTTCTATCGTAAAGGCGATATCTTTATCCTTGCCTCGGATTATTATATTATCGTAGAATATAAGTCTAAGTTGAAATTTAAAAACCAAAAAATACATAAATTTTGAGATGAATAAAAACAAAAACGTCAATATTAATATAAAAATTACTTTGGAACTACCTGTTTCTATATATTTTCTTACGCCGATAGCCAATACCAATATACAGATCAATAAAAAAGCGATTATCGTAGCATATGGATCAAATTTTAAGAAGAATCTATAAAAAACGCCTTGCCTCCTAAGCCACTCATTATCTCTTGCGAAATAGGCTCTTTGTACATCCTTAAGGTCATCTAAGAATATAGTTTTTTCGGGCATTTTGTTTGTGCAATAAGTAACTCGATCATTATAAAATTTTACAAATTTCTTATTATAAAAATTTGTAAAATATTCCATTATTATAGGCAATCCGAAAAATGGAAATACTATAAAAAGCTGATTATATCTAGTTTGATTGGGTTCGTATGAATACATAAAAATCATAATCGCAAGCGTGCATACCGTAGCAAGAACTATATAAAAATTAGTCCTATCTTTGAGCGCTAAAGGCTCTTTATTATGATCACGAGCGTAACTCGGATTTTGTTCAAATTTATTAGATTTTTCGTTTGTATTTATCGTAGAGTCATCCGTGAGTTTTTCAAATTTAAAATTTTTACTATCAGAATTTTCGGCATCAAAATTCCGCCCTGAACCCTGCTCTAAATTTTGATGCCGTTCATTTAGAATTTTCTTTAGCTCTTCGAGCCTCTGTTTTCTATTCATCTTTTATTCTTTATAGCCTACACGAAAATTTGTGGTGGGATTTTATCTAAATTTTTCCCTGTTTTGAGTAGAAAATAGGCTTTTAGCTCCCTGTATTCTTTGCTACTTAGAAACGAAACCTCTATAAAAGAACTTTTGTCATATATCAATATGCTGTCATTTATAATATCAAAGCCTAGCCCGTTAAAAAGCCTATATAGCAATAAAGGAAAGAAGCTAATAGATATAATTACCGCAAAAATTATCCAAAAATTTTCCTCCCTTCCGTCTATCACTACCGCTACGAAAAAAACTAAAAGCAAATATATAAAAGCAAACAGCAGCATAAGGCATTTTGTCTTTTTTGATATTTCGGGGTATGACGGTCCCGTGGTTCGTTTGATACAAGTTATATCTGAAATTTTGGTCTCATATAAAACGGCTTCCGTCTTTTTAGAGTATAGGGTTATATCGTCATTTTTAAAGCATATATAGCACTTGCCGAAATTTGAGAATTTATTTAATGCTCTGAGCGGAAAATAGCAATCCAGCAAAACGAGAAATAAAATTTGCTGGGCAGAAAATTTACCGCATATCGCCATCAATATCGTAGTAATGATATAAATCGCGCCGATGATAGCATTTAAAACTATAGCGTGGTCTTTTATGGTTATTGGTTCTTTGTCATAATCCCTTGCTTGAGTTTTAAAATTTTGCGAGGGTGTATCAGCGGCGCAAGAGAGATCGCTTTGCGATTTTTGTTCAACGACATTCGTAAAATTTCGTTCGCTGGCATTTATAGAATTTTGCCCGCCGTCGCTCGTAAATTTTAGCCCACCACCCGCCAAATTTTGCTTATCGCAATTTTTATCTTGCAAGAAATCCTTTATATTTTTATCATACCGCGTTTTGCTTATGCCAAACCTAGCAATTTCGTCGTTATGCATTTGGCTCCTCCTTATACACGCTTGATTTAGATATAACTATCGCGCGAGTTTGCACACGGAGATCAGCCTTGCGCATTTTTTAAAATTTGCAAAATTTCGCTTATCTTTTGTGGATCTTTGTCGCCTCGCGCGTCCTCCACGCGGCTGTTTAGATCGATAGCGTAAGGGCGCAGTGCGAGTGCCTCACGGATATTTTGCGCGCCGATGCCGCCTGCAAGAATGAAAGAGATCGCCCCGCTTTTAGCAGCAGCGTCATGCTTATCCGCGCTATCATCTTTTATGGCACCCAGCTTGCCTACTTCTCCGCCGTCATTTGAAATATTTGGCGCGCTCGCCTCATAGTCGCTTGCGCCTCGATCATTGACGCCTTCGCTTGCGGGTCTTACACCACTCAGCCGAGCGGTAGCACACGCACTAAATTTGCACTCATCGTCATTCTTTTCGGCGCGACGATCGGCGCTCGTTTCTTGTTTCGTATTGCTCGATCGAACAATATCATGTGCGCGTTCGCTTACTTCATTACTATTAGAGGCACAGCAAAAGTTACTTACTCTTTCGAGCTTTAAATTTCCGTTTTCGCTATGCTCCGCGCAGGAATTGTTGCAGTCGCCGTTTTTATCGCGCTTCAAATTCCCCTCGTTATATCCGTTACAGATAGCGCTGTGTTTAAGATGGCTCCTTGCGCCGTCTGAGTCTTGAGCTGCGCCTGCTGCATAGCATTTTTCGTCGCTTGCTGCATCATTTTGCGTATCGCATCGCCCGCTAGCCGAGTCGTATTTTGTGTCGTCTATGCTTTGAGTTGCGCTGCCCGCGCAGTATTTTTCTTCACAGCCAAGCCTTGCGCGTCTCAACAGATCCCAGTCGAAGCTCACGCCGTTACCGCCCAAACTCGCTCCTTTGGCGTCGAATAAGATTCGATCGCAGCTCAAGTCCTCAAGCGGCGGCATTTCGGTGCCGATGCTTAGCACCTGCCACGCCTCGATGCCCGCCGCGTTGAGGCGCGCTTTGAAATCCGCACTTATGCGTCCGTAAATCTGAGCGCAGTCCAGCTCGCAAAGGCTACAAATTTTTAAAATTTGCTCCTCGTCTAAAGCTTCCGCATCTAAAATTTTAGAATTCAGATCCTTTACTGAAGCAGGCGCGGCGTAGCTTGCGTTTAAATTTACGCTCAAATCGTCGCGCTGCTTTTCGCAGAATTCCGCGGCTTCATAAAATTCTACGCTTCCGCTATTGCCCGCGTAAATTTTATCTTTGCAAATTTCATCGCCGCAGGCTTTGCCGCTAAAATTTTCGCACTCGTGCGGCGCGACGCTGTGTTCTTCCGAGCTCAAAGCAAAAACTCCGACGCACTTTGCGCCGTTTTGGTACGCGATACGTGCGATCTCGCGCGCTGTTTCTACGCTGACGCGGCGTTTGGAGCTTGATACAAAAATTACGCCTAAAAATTCCACGCGCGCACCCGAGCCGTCGTCCTGGCTTCGCAAATCGCTACTGAAATTTTTATCGCAATCAAAATTTTGCTCGGGCGTAAAATTTGCATGATTTTGTGCGCGGCAGGTAAAATTCTCGCTGCCCTGATTAAAATTTTGTGCGGAATTTTGGCCGTCAGAATTGAAATTTCGCGTAAAATTCTCGGCATCCGAATTAAAATTCCGCCCAGAATTTTCGCCGCAAAAATTAGAATTTTTTATTGAGCTCTCGCTACCCGATTGCGGTAAATTTTTAGCATCATCCGCGCTTTCTAAATTTACGCAGAAAGCCGAGCTGCATGCCAGCACTGCGCGGGCTTCGGCGGCGCTTTTGATGCCGCAAATTTTAATCTTACTTCTGTACGACATATAAAAATTCCGTCACGTAAAGCTCGCGCGCGTTTAAATTTCTGCTCGCGCGGTAGGTCGGATAGCGGATCTCTATCGTGCGCACGGAGCCGATGTGCGCGAGGTTTTTTAAAAATTCCACCTTCGAGATAAAGCCCTCGGAATTAAAAGAGATTATTAAAAATTTCGCCGGAAATTTCGCCAGCAGCGCGAAAAATTCCTCCGCAGCACTTGATTTTTTGTTGTAGGCCGAGCGGTTCCAGTCTGCTGGGATCCCAGAAACCCTGCTAAGCCCCGCAGCATTTGGGCGCTTGCCATCGTTTATAAAATCCGTGATCAAATTTAGCATGAAATAGTTCGAGCCGTAGGGGTGCTGATTATAGGGTGGATCAAAATACGCGACGTCAAGCTGCGAAAAGCGCTCGCGCGCGCTCTGTGCAAAGCGCGCCGCATCCTCTTGAAAGACCGCGCTTTCGCAGGCGAAGCTTGAAAGCACCGGCAGGCGCAGAGAAATTTCGCCCATTATACGGGCTAGCGCGTTTTCGCCGCTGCCGCCGAACTTTCCCACGCCCGCTTTGTCCTTGTAAAAGCCCTTAAAAACGCCTCCCGTATTTGAGTGGATGCTCGCCTCGCTAAGTAGCGGCGCGGTGAAAAAATCGCGAAATTTTTTCGGGATTTTACCGATCTGCTCGCAAAGTCCGCCCAAAATCAGGGCGTTTCGGCGTGTGTAAAAAGCGCGCTCGCCCGCCTTGATATTCTCATCGTCCTTCGGCGCGTACAGCTCGCTAAAAAAGCTCTCCTTCGGCGTAAAATTTCTTAAAATTTCGGCGTGTAGCTCGCTCAAGTCTCGCCACAACTCATCGCTAAAATTTGAAAGATAGCAGGAGTTTATCGCGCGCGAGTAGCCCTCCAGATCGTTTGCGATCACGAGGTTTGAGTGCGCTTTAGCCAGGCGCGCGACGATGCCGCTGCCGCTAAAGACGTCCGCGAAGCTGATCTTGCCCTGCCCAAGCTCCGCTTTGATTTCGCAGATCGCCCGCTCTATCGGCGCTAGCAGCGAGCGCTTGTTGCCCAGATAGCTGATGAGCTGCTCGCTTAAAAACTCCCTCTTTTCGCCGCTAGCCATCTAAACTCCCGCTCCTACGTAGTTTTCGTAAAATTTCCACGTTTTGCCCGATTTGATCGCCTCTAAAATGAGCGGCTTAGCCTCCGCAGGGCTTGATACGAGATCGGCGCAGTATAGCGCAAACATCGCATTTAGCACGACGATATCAAATTTCGGCCCGCTAAGTTCGCCTTTTAAAATTTGCTTTAAAGTTTCGGCGTTAGCCTCGCCGTCGCCGCCTTCTATATCGCCGTGAAATGCGCGTTTAAAGCCGAACTGCTCGGGATTTACGCGGTATTCTAAAATTTTGCCGTCCTTGACCTCGTGGATTAGCGTTTCGTCGCACAGGCTGATCTCGTCCATGCCGTCCATGCCGTGCACCACCAGAGCGTGCTTGCGCCCCAAAATCATCAGCGTTTCGGCGATGAGCCCGTTTACTTCCTCCAGATAATTACCCACGATCTGATTGCTTAGGCTCAAATTTGGATTTAGAAGCGGTCCCATTATATTAAAGACGGTGCCGATTTTTAGGCGGTTGCGCACCTCTTTGACCTCGGCGGTGATCTTGTGAAAAAACGGCGCGTGAAAAAACGCTAGCCCCGTGCGATCTAGCAGCGCCCTAATCTGCGCAAGATCGCTAAGTAGCGGCACGCCCAAAGCATCCAGCGCATCGGAGCTTCCCGATCTGCTAGTAATCGCGCGGTTGCCGTGCTTGGCGACGCGCACGCCGAAGCTTGCCGCGATAAAGGCCACGGTCGTTGAGATATTGATCGTTTTTAGCCTATCGCCGCCGGTGCCCACGATGTCAAACATCGGGCTCGGATCGTCGTAGGTGATCGAGTATTTTAAGATACTGCGCACGAGCGCTGTAAGGCTGCTTGGATAGAGCGATTTTTCGCTGATCAGCACGAGCAGCCCAGCAAGCTGCACGATGTCGTAATCCTGCTCGTAAAGTGCCTTGCAAATGACGGCGTAATCGTCGCTGTCTAGCGGGAAGCCCTTTTGTAGCTTCAACATAAACGGGGCGAAATTTATCACGAGTTTCTCCTTTAAAATTATCTTTTTGCCGTAATTGATGAAATTTTCGATGATCTTTTTGCCGTATTGCGTAAAAAAGCTCTCGGGATGAAATTGAATGCCGAAAACAGGCTTACTTCGGTGCTTCATCGCCATGATTACGCCGTCATTTTCGCTCTTTGCTAAAATTTCAAACTCGCGCGGCAGCGTAGCTTCGTCAACATAAAGCGAGTGGTAGCGCATTACTTCAAATTTACGCGGCAGCCCGCTAAAAAGCACGCCGTCATTGAAAATTTCGATCGACGAGCTCTTGCCGTGCAGCGGCACCTCCAGCTGCTTTATCTGCGCGCCCGCCGCATATCCGATCGCCTGATGCCCCAAACACACGCCTAAAATCGGCACGTCCAAATCCGCGCGCAAAATCTCTAAGCAAACGCCGCTATCTTTTGGGTGATTTGGACCGGGGCTTAGGATTATGTGCGACGGAGCAAGCTCGCGCACCTGCTGCAGCGTTATCTCGTCGTTGCGGAAGTAGCGCACCTCCTCGTCGCTTAGCTCCAAAATGTATTGATAAATATTAAAAACGAAGCTGTCGTAATTATCTATCATTAAAATCAAAATTTTATCCTTTTTTAGGGCGTTTACGCCTCTTTAAAATTATAAATAGTTTAAATTTAACCGCTTTGCGGCGGCTAAATTTAGCGCCGTTTTAGCGCCGCTGCGGGCTAAATTTAAATTCCACTCGCGGCTGCGGCATTACTACATCAGCTGCGACGTTGCGCGCTTTACGGCACCGAATGAAGCTCGCCGTTAAATTTAACGTCCTAGCGTCGAAACCGCTATTAAATTTAGCGAAATCAAACTCGCACCGAAAAGCGGCGCGTCAGGCTAGCTAAATTTAAAGCGTCTAAACTTCCTCGCATAGCTCCTTGATCGCCTTTAGCGGGCTTTTGCGCTTTTTGCAGATCTCTGCGTATTCGCTTTTTGGCGAGCTGTCGTAAACGATACCCGCGCCCGCTCCGATAAATACGAGATTGTTTAGCCCTTCGCAACCAAAATTCTCCGCGCTAAATTTAGCGACCTCAAACCGCATCGCGCGGCTAAAGCTCGGCTCGCTCTCTAAATTTAACGCCGTGCCGCCTGCGCGAGCTTTTAAATTTAATGTCGCCTCGCGCCCGCCTGCGCGAGCTAAATTTTGCGACTCGCCACTGCCTTTTTGCGTCGCGACACCGCAAAACTCCGTCGTCTCAGGATTTTCACCGCCGCAAAGCCCCGTCGCTTCGGACTTCTCCTCGCCGCAAGCAGCGTTTAAATTTAAGTTGGAATTTCGCTTAGAGTTCTCGTCCGAGCAGGAATTTTGCGCGTCGCGATTTACGAAGATCGCCGAGCGAATCAAGATCGCTTGCATCACGTCGCCACTAAAGCGCCAAAATCCGATTCCGCCGCCGTATATGCCGCGCTCGTAGCGCTCCAGCTCGTTTATGATCTGCATCGCGCGGATCTTCGGGCTACCGCTTAGCGTGCCCGCAGGAAAGATCGTGCTAAGCACCTCAAACGCGCTTACCCCGCGCGGCTTACTGCCGTAAACCTCGCTTACGATGTGCATCACGCTTTCGTAGCGCACGACGCGCATCGCGTTTTGCACCCGTACCGAGGCGGGCTCGGCAAATTTGCCGATGTCGTTGCGAGCTAGATCTATCAGCATCCGATGCTCCGCAAGCTCCTTTTCGTCGCTTAAAAGCTCGCGCTCGAGCGCTGCGTCGGCTTCGGCATTCGCGCCTCTGCTGCGGGTGCCCGCGATGGGAGCTACGAAAATTTCGTCCTTTTTGATCTCCATAATGAGCTCGGGGCTGGAGCCCGCGACGCAGCCGTACGGCGTCGGGAAGTGAAACATATAGGGGCTAGGATTGTTCTTTTTGAGTCGCTCGTAAAACTCCAAGCTGCCCAGATTCGTACCGACTTCTAAAATTTCGCCCAGCACGACCTGAAACACGTCGCCGCTTTTTATCTTTTCTTTTGCGGCTTCGACCATCGCGCTAAAATGCGACTCCTCGGCGCCAAGATCGGTTAAAATTTTAAATTTAAGCTCTTTTTTCTGCGGCGCGGGTTTCGCCGCGGCTTGCGATTTCGATCTGCCTTTTATAGCGGCGTCCGCTCTTGCAGCACTCTGGGACGCAGCTACTGTTTCGACGGCGGCCTGTTGTGAAGCCTGCGGGCTAAGCCCGCGCAGGTTTTCGTAAATTTGGGCATCTTTGCCGTAAAAATCGTAAATTTTGCTGATTTTATCGTAGTGCAGGTAGTTTGCGGCATCGGCGTAAAAAAACGGCGGGAAGTCATACAGCGCCTGCTTCGGTGCGCCGATATTTTCGAACGCGCGCACGATGTCGTAGCCCAAAACGCCGAAAAGCCCGGCAAAGCTCGCGTTTTTAAACTTGCTCGCGCCCTCTTTTGCGCCCTTTACCTCATCAAATTTAAGCCTCAAAGCCTCAAAACTCATCTTAAATCCGTCGAAATAATCGCAATCGATGCCGATGATGACCTGCCTGTCGTCCTCTGCGAGGTAGCTTTGCGGATGCGTCTTTAAAATTTCGCGGTAGTAAAAAAGCGGCTCTTCTAAAAGCATTTTCGTCCTTGGAATTTTTAGCGCCATTATACGCTGCTTAGCTTAAATTTGAGCGGGTGGCGCGAGCCTGGGCGGGCTTGAATGCAAGCAAAATTTTAGTAAAATGAGCAAATTTTAAGGAGAGCGTATGAAAATTTTATTTTCCCCAAGCGAGATGAAAAGCGAGCTGGGCGGCGACGCGCGCATTTGCGAGCGAAATTTCATCTTTGCAGATCTTTACGAAAAGCGCCTGCAGATGCTGCGCGCTTATGCGGATTTCGTAGATAAAGCAAGCGAGGCGGAGCTTTGCAAGCTTTTCGGGCTGAAAAAATGGGATGCGGCTCTGCGCGAAAATATCTTTGAAAAAGGCTGCGCGAAGGCGCTTTTGCGCTACACGGGCACCGCGTATCGCGCCCTAGGCTACGCTTCGCTAAGCGCTACGGCGCGGGAGTTTACGGAGCGAAACACGATAATTTTTTCAAACCTTTTCGGCCCCGTGCTGGGCGGCGACGCGCTGCCGAACTACAAGCTCAAACAGGGCGAGAAATTCGGCGGCATAGACGCGGCAAAATTTTATCGAGATAGCTTCTCCGCCGCGCTGGATCGGTATCTGGCGGATGAATGCGTCGTGGATCTGCGCGCGGGATTTTATGAGAAATTTTACGAGATGAAGCGCGAATATCTGAGTTTTAGTTTTATCAAAGGCGGCAAGGTGCTGAGCCACTACGCCAAGGCTTGGCGCGGCAAGGTATTGCGCGAAATAGCTCTTGCAGGCGCTTGCAGCGAGGCGGAGGTGCTTGCGCTGCGCTTGGGCGGCGCTTCCGTGCTCGAGATCAAACAGATCGGGCTAAAAAAGGAGATCGTGCTGGAAATTTCATAAGCGCAAAATCCGCTCGGAGAAATTTACGATAAATTTTGCAGGTCTAATGCGGATTTTTGCGTAAAATTTAGCTCGTAAAAATTTGCCGTGAGTCCAAATCCCGCCCCATCCAAAGCGATTTTACCGAGAGAAAATTTGCGGGCAAAATTTTATCGCGAGGATTTTGCGACGGCGGCTTTTTAGTCTTTTGGCACTTTTTTAGCGGGTTTTGAGCGGCCTTAAACGAGCTTTTGGCGGCGAAATTTTGTCGTAAATTTTTACAAGAAATTCGCGCTCTTTGCGCCTGCCCGCTCCGCATAAAATTTTACGGCGATCTTGTCGTGACTTTACACCGATTTTGCGGCGATTTTTAGGATACGGAGCGCGGAAATTTTGCTGTCGTCCTCCGCATAGAAAGAATTTTCACGAAGGAGGATGTGCCGCGCGTGCAATCGTGGATGGAAACGTAACTTTATGCGAAAGAATTTTACTTGTAATTCGCCACGAAATTTTGAGCGAATTTTACCGCAGTAATTTTGCTTGCAGCTATGCCGCGTGGAATTCTGTCGCAGAAAATTCCACTGCTTGAAATTTTGCTGCAGAATTTTGTCTAAAATTTTACCGTGTGGAATTTCGCCGTATGAAATTTTGCCGCGATAGAATCCTGTCGAAATTTAATCGCGGCAAAAATACTGCGTCGCGATTAAAACGTGAAATTTTATCTAAAATTTACGCTAAACCGCCGTGGTATAGGCGCAGAATTATGATCTAAAAAATTTATACTTCGAAGCCACAACACAAACAAATGCAGATCGGGCTAACCCCGTATAAAATTTTAAGCCGAAATTATGGCTACGTTCCGTTACAATAAAATTTTGAGCCAAAATTTCACGCTTTAAAATTCCAAAAATCTGCAAACGTAGTAAAATACGCCGTCGCTACAAACTCTAGTAGCCCAGCGCATAAAGTTCTTAGCCGAATTTCTGCAATTAAAATTCTGTGCTCTGAAATTTCACGCTTTAAAATCCCGTAAATTTCCAAATTTCATAAATCCAAAGCATAAAATTCCATAATCAAAATTCCCCGCCTCAAAATCCCGCAAATCCCCGCTCTCAAAGCCAAAATTCCGCAAATTTATCAAGCTTTAAATTTTAAAGCTATAAACTTCGCTTCAAATTTCAAGGATCAAAAATGCTAGAACTCCCCTTTGTCGGCGTCGTCGTGGGCTTCATATCGGGCTTTTTCGGTATCGGTGGCGGCACGGTCGTAATGCCCGTGATGATGGCTCTGGGATACGACGTCAAGACCGCCGCGGGCATCTCGGTGATGCAGATGTTCATCGTCTCGCTTTTCGGCTCATATCTGAACTACCGCGCGGGCAAGCTTCGCCTAGATAGCGGCATCGCGGTGGGGCTCGGAGGGCTGTGCGGCGCGAGCATATCGGGCTTCATCGTAAAATACTCACCGGAAATCGTGCTTGAGATCGGTCTTCTGCTGACGCTTGCGATCTCATTTCTTAAACTCTTTAGCACGAACGTAACAAGCGACGGCAACGCCGATCCCCACGGCGCGGTGCTGTTTTTCATCGGCTTTGCTATCGGCGCGATCGCGCTTAGCATGGGCGTGGGCGGCGCGGTATTTCTAACGCCGGTATTGGTCGGATTTTTGGGCGTCGATATCAAAAGAGCGGTCTGTATGGGGCTATTTTTCATCGTTTTCGGCTCATTTAGCGCGCTTTTGAGCCTTTCGTACAACGGCCACGTAGATTACGAACGCGGCGCGCTGCTAGCCGTGGGTGGGCTTTTGGGCGTATATTTCGGCACCTCTCAGGCTCGCCGTGCAAAGCGCGAAACGCAGAAAAAATGGCTGCTCGTCCTTTATGTCGTGCTATTTGCACTGGCGCTAAAAAAGGTGCTACAGTAGCGCCCGCTGTAGTAGCGCTGCAGCGATTGCCGAGCTATATTTTACCCCTTGCCTCGGTTTTGCTACAAGCGCGGTTTAAGCGTTCGCGCTGTTTTGCTACGCCACCCTTTTGTGTCTCGTAGTTTTTTGCTTTGCCGTCCTTTTACACTGCGCGCGTTTGATCGCCGTTTTGCGGCGGCGCGTAAAACGTCGCGTTTTGCCGCGCTAGTAAAATTTTAAAACGAAATTTCAAAAAGCGCGAGCAAATTTTAAAAGCTGAATTTTAACTAGCCGCGTTAAAATAGCAAAGTTGCACATCTTTCGTCCTATGGAGGCTAGATGGCGAAATAAAATTTACAAATTTTAAAAGGACTTGGATTGACGAACTTGATTTTAGCGGGGCTAGGCGGCTGTGTAGGCGCGATGGCGCGAGTAGGTCTAAGTGGAGCGATCGCGCGCGCAATGGATCGCGCCGGATTTTGGAGTGCGTTTCCGATCGCTACTTTTTGCGTGAATGCGCTGGGAAGCCTGCTGATAGGGTTTTTGCTCGCACTAAATTTAACGCAGAGCCTGCGGGTATTTTTTGTCGCAGGCGCGCTGGGCGGCTTTACGACATTTTCTACATTCAGCTACGATACGCTGCAATTATTGCTGGCGCGAGAATTTGCTATCGGTGTGCTAAACGCGGTCTTAAGCGTATGCGCCTGTATGCTTTTTTGCTACGCTGGGCTGCTCGCGGGCAGAGCGCTTGCAGGCTAGCCGTGGAGCACGTGAGCTTTAAATTTAAATCGCCTCTATGTTTGCGCTTTTAAATAAAAATTTATTGAAAGTGCCTGCGCTACGGAATTTTATCGCGCGCATGTGCTGCAAAATCTGCGAGCGATGGGCACAATCCCACATGCCGTGCAGTTTTGCGAAGGGGCGCGCAGCAAGTAGTTTCGCAAAGTGCAATATCAAGCAGGAATTATAAGGCGAGCAAATCGTAAGACGAGCGAAAAGTAAAGCGAGCAAGAGGGATTGTAGCTAAATAATGGTGCTCGGCGTCGGGCAGGCTGGCAAAATCCAGATAAATTTGAAATTTGCGTGCATTCTCTGCGTATCTTGTTTGCCGCAGCTTTGTAAAATTTCGCTATCTTGCGCCTAGTTATCGCGACGCCCTAAAAATTTCGCTGTCTTGGCGCGGATAAAATAAACCTAAGCTGCGCGATAAATTTTAAAAGCTTCGCGGGCAAATTTTAAAGCTTGAAGCTTAGAATTTTAAAATTCTCACGTAAATTTTAGAAGCTAAATTAAAGCGCGCCGAAATCACGATCTTATGTGTCAAATCCTGCAGCGCTATCTTAGATTTATCGCAAGCGGCTACGAGCTCTCTTAATTTCGTTTCTGCAAATTTCATTGACCTGTTCGCCCTCGCTATTTCGCAAGATAACCTCGTAGTCCGTGATTTCACGACCTTTGTTATACCCCTCGATATATCTGAATCTCGATAAAACTATTTTAAAGGATTCCACATCGTCTAAAGTATACTTATCGCCGAGCTTTACGTAGTTAAAATTCCTACTAGTAAGCGTATGAAAATTATTAAATTTTTGCTTTAAATTTAGCGTATGAATTGCCGTGGATGCAGCGTCGTTATCGCAGCTATTGATTTCGCTCTCATCAAAGGCAAGCGCGAGGCAAATTTCATCTCCGCAGATTACCTTTATATCTTTGGCGCGGCTGTTTATACGGATGGTCTGTCGCCACCCATCGCCCTCTATCTCAAAGACGTTGCGAGCGAGTTTTTTGGCTATTTCATCTCCGACATAGCCTCTGGCTTCTGGTTTATCAGCCCAACCAAGCGCAGAGTAGTTCGGTTTTTGCGGAAAATCCGCAAGCGGCGTTTGAAGCTCGCTTATAGCATTTAAATTTTCCTCGGTGCCTTGTGGAGCCGCAAAAGAGGTGCCCCTCATAGAGTGTAGATTAAAGAAGCCGATAAATTTCCTCACGACCTTATACGCCGTTTGAGAAAATATCTTGGCTTCATTTTCAAAAAGCGAAATATCGTAGATGCCGTAGCTATAATATCCAAGCTCTCCACTTACCCACCTTTCGTCCGGCGAACGATCGATCTCGTCGTATCCATAGTAGCGCTCTGGCATATCTTTTTGTAGCAAGAAGTCGTCGCTATCGCTGTCTTTATACCTAAGCCAGACCCCAAAATCGTCCTTAATGTATAGATAATCAAACTTCGCACCTCCTGCGAATTTTTTCTCGCCTAGCCAAAATACGGGCCTTTTGTCTAAGGGTGGCAGAGCGGCGACCGGGGGCAAATTTTGCAGCTCTTTTTCAAATTTTTCATCGATATAATCGCAAGCGCTAGTGGGCATACTAGGATCGCAACCCTCGGGCGTATCGGATGAAAAAAGCAAATTTAAAATCACAAATATATACAGCACAAAAAGCACGCATGCAACGCTCACGACCAAGGCGGTAATTTTTAAAATTTTTATAAAAGTTTTCATGTCCAAATTTTACCTCGTTGCACCTAAAAAGCATAAAATTTTGCTTTAAATTTGAAATCCTCCGTACATTATCTGTACGCTTCGCCTATTGCTTCACTAAGGCTTTTTAGCAGCTCGTCCGCGGCTTTCGCTTTATCGCGTGCGCCGCGATTTCTGCCGTTTGAAGCGCCGGGTCCCGCCCCGCTTACACAGTCTTGCACGAAATACCACCAAAAATACCCACCCACGTAGTTTTTCGCGTAGCGCGGCATCGTATAATACCGCCTCATCATCGCCTTTTTGCTCGCCTGCGTAGCGCCCGACGCCGTGTTTCCGCACTCGCCGATACCGAGCTTTGAAGCGGGGAAGGTGCTTTGCAGATCGGTAAAAATTTCGCTCCAATCAGGCGCAAAGCCCTCGTTATCGTCCTCGTAGTAGCTTACGAAAAGATAATCCAGCCCCTCTTTCATATCCTGCGGCACGAATTTTTGCAGCCACTCGCGCATCTGTGTTTTCTGCGCTCCGCTCGGCGTATAATACGCCGTAAGCGCCGTCTTGGCGCCTTTTTTGTGGATGAGCTCGAAGGCCGCGATCATCTTGGCAGCGATGAAATTCGCATCATCCCCTAGCCAGCCCTCGCCGTTTATTTCGTTGCCGATCTCCCAGATCTGCACGTAGGGCGCGAGCGCGGCGAAGGCGTCCGCGAACCTCTTTTCGTAACTTTTCACGCTTTTGTATGAGCTCATCTCATAGGAGTCCACGGGGCAGGCCATCACGTATGAAACCTCGCTAAGCCGCCTAAAAAGAGGCTCGTACTCGCGCGGACTAATTTCTTTTGACATCACGACGCGCACGGTGGGTTTTGCGGGTAGGGCTTGCAGGGCGCGCACGATGCTTTGCAGCTTTGCGCCCGAGGCGCCTTGTGCGTCCTCATACCAGCCGTCGTCGATCGTAACGCCCCAGATGAAGTCAGATTTAAAATTTTGTTTTGAAATTTTATTTGGATTTTCGCCGTAAAGTACGCCGCAAAACAGCGCCCCGCAAAACAGCGCGAGAAATATGTGTTTGAAATAGACCATGGCTTGCTCCTTGATTTGAAATTTTAAAAATTAGCTCTTTGCTGGTCTTTTCACAACCGATCAAGCAATCAAAATTTATCTCTTGCCTTTAAGATCATAAGAATAATACGAACGAGAAAAGCCCTCTACGCTGAACATAGCAAAAGCATTAAGTGCAAGAGCCGCTAAGCTTAGTAGCACCGTAGCAGGTAGCGAAAAACGCGCCAAAAATGCATTTGCAATAGCTGCAAGTACAAGCGCAATAAAGCAATATGAAAATATCGTGACGCCGCTAGTGTCGGCAAGCTCCTGATAAAATCTATAAAAAAATAGAAACGATGCGATGAATCCCAATGCAAGTAGTATTTGAGCGATGATGCCGCCCGCTAAAAATATAAATAACAATACGCCTATAAATATCGCCGCAAAGGCAATGGCTACGTTGCGCAAAAGGCTGCGGCTTACGGTAAGTTTAGAGATATTATAAATGCTAAAGATAAAAAGCACGAATGCCGCTGCGCTTAGTAGCACTCCCAATCCACCGTAAATTCCTAATAGCAATAGCACCAGTTCGGCTATAGCTTTTAAGGCGCAGGCTGCGATGAAGGTGTATTTGATGAGCGCTATCTCTTTTTCTTGCGGGTTTGAGGGCTGCTGATCTTGAGTGTGCAGGTAGTCGTTTAAGTCCATGGTTGCTCCTTGAAATTTATGCAAAAGTATATCTAAAAAACGAATAGGTAAAGATAAATTTCAAAATTTAGCGGCTCGCCGGCGGATGTGTCGTATAAAGCAGGCGCCGCATAAAGGCGGGTAAATTTAATTAGGTAAATTTTAAAATTTAGATCGAAATTTCGGCGCTGACGCGGCGGATAAATTTTAAGCGGGCTGTAAATTTAAAAAAGATGTGGGATAAAATTTCGCGCAGATCTGCAAATTTAAAATCCGCAAATCCGCGCAAACTGCTACAAGCGGGACTCGTAGCGACGTAGCGTGTAAAGACGTTTAAGCATCTTTTTGCGAGCTGAAATTTTTTGCTTTTTGCGGACTTCCGTCATCGGCTCAAAAAATCGTCTCGCGCGAACCTCGGTAACGACTAGGTTACGATCGGTCTGCTTCTTAAAGCGTCTGTAAGCTTCGTCAAATGATTCGTTCGGATATACCTTTACTCCAGGCACTTTCCTCACCGCCTTTCAAAAAAATGAATTGTGAGTTTAGCGAAAAATTCCTTAAATTTGCTTTTGAAGCGCTTTTTTATACTTCCATACGCTCTTGTTGTTGCGAGTATCTATCATCGAAAGCTCTAAAAGTAGGCTTTCGCTTGCTTGTACGGTAGAATTTTTAGCTGCAGAATTTAAACTTTTTGATTTTTTAGATCCTGCCTTACCGTCGTTTATCGTAGCAGGGCTTTGCGGTAAAATTTTACCTACCAAGATGTAATCCGGCGCGTAGATCGAGCCGCTTTCTACGGCGTGATAGCCACGGCTTACGCCATCGTTGCTAAATACGAGTTCATCTTTACTTGGAGCGTCGGTGACGACTGCTTTGCCTGAATGCAGCAGCGAAATTCTAATTTTTTTGCTCAAAAATTCCGCATCTACGCCGTGCGCGTTCGTCCCGTCCAGTGGCTCGATGCCGACGACGCTGAATCTACCGCCTTTTTTCCCGACGATACGCTTTGAGAGCAGATCGGCGATGCTTTCGCCTGCGATGCGCTCCAGATATGCGTTTGGATATCCTGCGTGATCGATGCCTCCTGCAAGTGCCGAATTATCTGTGCTTTTAGAGCCTTTAAGCGCAGCGCAGCCCGCTAAAAAGGCGCACAGCAAGATCACGAAAAAACTTATTTTAAAATTTTTCATAGCATTTCCAAATTTTATAAAATAAACTCCGCGATTATAGCGAGATTTGGTTAAATTTCGTTTTTTATAAGCAAAATTTGTAACGGATATTCCGCTCGTTCCTTTAATTTTGAGTTAAAGATTCCTTGATATACTTTCTGCCAATTTATTCAGAAAATTCTCGGGGTGCTTATGAAAAAAATCATTAAAAGAGACGGAAGTTTTCAAGAATTTCAATCCTACAAAATAAAAGATGCTATCAAAAAAGCCTACAAAAGCGTCGGTACCGAATTTGACGAAAAGGTTTTCGATAACGTAATGAGCGCTATCGTTTTTAAAGACAAATTAAGCGTCGAAGATATTCAAGATCTTATCGAGAAAAAGCTCTTCGAAGCGGGCGATTTCGCCGTTTTGAAAAGTTTTATGATCTACCGACACACGCACAAGATGCAGCGCGAGCACATTTTGGGGCTTGAGGAGGATACGACCTATATCAACTGTACCCAGACGGTTAATGAATACATCAGCAAGCAGGATTGGCGAATTTTAGCAAATTCCAATACCAGCTACTCAAACGCAGGCCTGATCAATAACACTGCCGGCAAGGTCATCGCAAACTACTGGCTCGATAAAATTTACTCTCGAGAGGAGGGCGCGGCACACCGAAACGGCGACTATCATATCCACGATCTGGACTGCCTTACGGCGTATTGCGCGGGCTGGAGCTTGCGCGTGCTTCTAAACGAGGGCTTTAACGGCGTGCGCGGTCGCGTCGAGAGCAAGGCGCCGAAGCATTTCCGCGAAGCGCTGTATCAGATGGCGAATTTCCTTGGAATTTTACAAAGCGAATGGGCGGGCGCACAGGCGTTTAGCAGCTTTGACACCTATCTGGCGCCATACGTTTTCCGCGACAAATTAAGCGACGATGAGGTCAAAAAGGCGATCACGAGCTTCGTGTTTAACCTAAACGTTCCAGCGCGTTGGGGTCAGAGCCCATTTACCAACGTCACCATCGATATGACCTGCCCGGACGATCTAAAGACGCAGATTCCTACGCATAATAACGAGCATCTGTTTAAAAATTTACGCGACGAGGAGCTTTTGGCTGAGGCTAAAAGGCGCGGCAAGGACTCGCTAGAGGCTTTGACTTACGGCGATTTCGAGCCTGAGATGAACCGCATCGTGATAGCATTTTACGAGGTTTTAACGACGGGCGATAAGTGTGGTCAGCCGTTTACCTTCCCGATTCCTACGGTAAATTTAACGGAGGAGTTTGATTGGGATACGCCTGCGGCCGACGCGGTATTTGAAAACACTGCCAAAGTAGGCTCAAGCTATTTTCAAAATTTTATCGGCTCGCAATATATCACTAACGAAAATGGTGAGCGTGTACCCAATCCAAAGGCGTATAAGCCAGGTGCTGTGCGCTCGATGTGCTGCCGCTTGCAGCTCGATCTGCGCGAGCTTCTTAAGCGCGGCGGAGGACTTTTCGGAAGCGCGGAGATGACGGGGAGTATCGGCGTCGTAACGATAAATTTAGCCCGCCTAGGCTATCTGTATAAAAATAACGAAGAGGCGCTGTATGCGAGGCTGGATGAGCTTTTGGAGCTTGCCAAATCGACGCTTGAAAAGAAGCGAAAATTCGTTACCGAGATGTTTGAGCGCGGTTTGTATCCATACACGAAGCGTTATCTGCCGGGATTTAATAACCATTTTAGTACCATCGGCATCAACGGCGCAAACGAGATGATCCGAAATTTCAGCGGCAACAAAGAAGATATTACGACGGAATTCGGGCGTAAATTTGCCCTTAAAATGGTTGAGTATCTGCGTGAGAAGATCCGCTCATTTCAGGAGCAGACTGGAAATTTATATAATCTCGAAGCCACGCCTGCCGAGGGCACTACGTATCGCTTCGCCAAAGAGGATAAGAAACGCTACGCAGATATCATCCAAGCGGGATTTGATAAAAATATATATTACACCAATTCGACGCAGCTTCCGGCAAATTTCGGAAGCGATCCGTTCGAGGCGCTGGCGATGCAGGACGAGCTGCAAAGCTCCTATACCGGCGGCACGGTGCTGCATCTGTATATGAAGGAGCGCATCAGCTCGGCTCAGGCGTGCAAACAGCTCGTAAAAAGCGTAGTGCAAAACTACAAACTTCCTTATATCACGATCACGCCGATTTTCAGCGTCTGCCATAAGCACGGCTACATCAGCGGCGAGCATGAATACTGCCCGAAATGCGACGAGGAGCTGCTCGCGGAATACAAAGCCAAGCAGAGCAAGGGCGCCTAAATAGCGATTTAAATTTTAATCTTAATGAAAGGATGGAGAATGGAATTTCCAAAAGAGTTAGAAGCAAAACGCACAAAATGCGTCGTTTACACAAGAGTGATGGGCTATTTGCGCCCAGTAGAGAGCTTTAATATCGGAAAGAAGGGCGAACACAAAGAGCGCGTCTTTTTTGAAGAGAAAAAAGACAAAAAGCAGATCGCCTAGTCGCCGCTATCGGCCAAATGCAACAAACGCATACGAAGCCGCCGCAAGCCTTAAACCTGCGTAACGCGCAGATTTACGAGATCACGCCGTTTACGATGCTTGATTTTGCTGATCACATCGCCGCGATTGCGTGGTTTTGCGGCTGCAATATGCGCTGCATATACTGCTACAACCCACAAATCGTTACTTCTCAGGGTAAAATTTCAAACGAAGAGTTTCTGCGCTTTTTGGATGCGCGCGCGGGCAAGCTTCAGGGCATCGTATTTAGCGGCGGCGAATGCACCTGTGCGAGCGATTTTATCCCGCTGGCACATGAAGTTAAGCGGCGCGGCTTTTTGCTCAAAGTAGATACCAACGGCTCGAATCCGCAAAAGATCGAAGAGGCGCTAAGCTTAGGGCTGATCGATTATATCGCGCTTGATTTTAAGGCGCCGCGGCAGGATTTTGAACTCATCACGAAATCAAGTTTATATGATAAATTTCTACAAACTCTTAGGCTTTTGCTGCGGCGAAATTTTAAATTTGAGGTGCGCACGACCGTGCATGCGGATTTTTTAAATGAAGCTAAGATCGAGCGGATGGCGCAAATTCTATACAGTGAGGGCTACCGCGGCGTTTATTATCTGCAAAACTTTCTACCCACCAGCGATAATTTCGGCAATTTAAGCGCGCCGCTTGCGAGCTTTGATCCGAGCAAAATCCGTACCGATCTAAAGATCGAACTTCGAAATTTTGATTAAATTTGCGCTGCCACGAGCATCTTGTCGCGATGAACGCGATGAAATTTTAATTTAGCGCGCGCATTGTCCGGCGTATATTGAGCTGCGATAAAATTTCGTTCCGTCGAAAGCTTTAAAATTTGCCTTGCCGCCGCTTGCTATGTTTAAATTTCGCTCCGCCTGCGGCGTAAAATTTTATTTTATCAAGCGCTTTAAATTTTATACCGTGCAAATTTAGCTCTCCGCCAAATTTCACGCCGCGTAGCCATTGCCGCTTCAAAACAAAAGGTAAATTTAGCTTGCTTTGGCTAAAATACGCCGAAATTTTTAAAAAGGCAAAAAATGGATAGGAAAAAAATCTACAACCCCTTCTCCGACGAGACGCTTACCGATCGTAAGGTCTTCGGCGGCAATCCGCAGGGAATTTTAAATTTTACCAAGGCGAAATATCAATGGGCGCTGAAGCTTTGGGATCTGATGGAGGCCAACACCTGGTTTCCTAAAGAGGTCGATACCACCGACGACGTGCGCGATTATAACTTCAATCTTACAAGCGCCGAGAAGCGGATGTACGATCTCGTGTGGAGCCAGCTGATATCGATGGATAGCTTTCAGACCAACAATCTCGCCGATAATATAAACCCCTACATCACGGCTCCGGAGATCAACGCCGTGCTTGCGCGCCAAGCCTACGAGGAGGCCAACCACAGCAAATCCTACGCCGTCATGGTCGAGGCGATCTGTGAAAATACCGATCTGATTTACGAGATGGAGAAGCACGACGATATGCTCCGCAGGAAAAACGACTACATCTCAAGCGTCTATGAGGAGCTCGCGGGCGAGGTTAGCGACGATAAACTGCTGCTAGCGATGGTGGCGAATCAAATTTTAGAGGGGATCTATTTTTATAGCGGCTTTACCTCGATCTATGCGCTTGCTCGCGCAGGCAAGATGCTAGGCAGCGCGCAGATGATCCGCTTCATACAGCGCGACGAGATCACGCATCTGCTGCTATTTCAAAACATGATAAATTCCGTCCGCAAGGAGCGCGCCGATCTTTTTAATAAGCGCAACGTGGATAAAATTTACGAGATGTTCGAGACGGCGGGAAACTTAGAGATAGATTGGGGCAAATACATCACGGATAACCAAATCATGGGCTTTACGGACGACATCATCGAAGAATACATCCACTATCTGGTCGATCAGCGCCTGCTCGCCATCGGACTTGAGAAGCGATACGGCGCGAAACATCCGATAAAATGGGTCGATGATTTTTCTAAATTTAACGATCAGAAGAGCAATTTTTTCGAGAGCAAGGTCACGAACTACAGCAAAGGAAGCTTGAGTTTCGATGATTTTTAGCGGATTTTGCGGTTTGAAATTTTACTCTGCCGCATCGCGGGCTGAGCGCTTCGGCGGCATTTTTAAAAATTTTATCGGCCTCGAATTGAAACAAAGCGAAAGCTTTCGCGGCTTTAAATTTAACGTCTGGTCGGGCGGGAGCGCACTATGGTCTCGCTAGAGCGACTTCGCTGCGAAAAGATGGCGAACGACATCGCCGAGCAGGTGAGTTTAAATCCGGCGCTTTTTGAGGCGTTTTGCAGCGTCGCTAGAAGCGAGTTTGCTCCGCTTGGCGCGCACGCTTTTAGCCTCAACGCGCAGCCCATTTTAGCCAGTCAGTGGATCAGCTCGCCGCTGACGGTCGCGCGCATGACGATGGCGCTAAGCGTCGATCCGAAGGTCGAGAAAATTTTAGAGATCGGCTGCGGCAGCGGCTATCAAGCGGCGATTTTAAGCAGGATGGTTCACCGCGTCTTTGCCGTCGAGCGCGTCGAGCGGCTGGTAGGCGAGGCGAAAAGACACTTCGCAAATCTCGGGATTTCAAACATCAGCCTACGCCACGACGACGGCAACGCGGGGTGGAAAAATTTTGCTCCTTTCGATAGGATATTGCTTTCCGCGTGCGCCGAGCGGATCGACGAGCGGCTGTTTGCGCAGCTGGCAATCGGCGGAATTTTGGTCGCTCCGATGAATAGAGGCGGCTCGCAAAAGATCGTTAGATTTAATAAAATTTCGCCAAGCGAGATCAAAGAAGAGGAGCTTGGCGCCTGCGAATTCGTTCCGCTGGTGCAGGGTCGCGGATAGATCTAGCGCGCAGTAAATTTTAAAATTTCCTACCGCCGCGGGCGCGTAAATTTAATAAAATTTTGCTTTCGCGCTCCATAGCGAGATCAGAGTTTTATTAATTATTTATTTAAATTCAAGTACAATACACAATTTTTAATCTTTCAAGGATGAGTCATGCAAGATTTTAGCAAGGAAAAGATAGAGTCGCTGGTCGCCAGCTGGAAAAATCACAACAAAAACCAATTCTGGCTTAAAAAACAAACCGCAATTTCAAAGTATTTAGGCGAGATAAAGCGCTGCCTCGCAAGCTTTGATGAGACCGAGAACGAGTTTTTGCAAACTCTGTATATAAATCTTAGCGACGGCAATCTTAGAAGCTGCAAAATTTTATCTTTGGGCGAGAAGTTCGCACACGCCGAGTATTTCTTTATGGATCAGTTTTTTGATTCCAATATCAGTGCGTTTTATTATGATTTCGCTTTCAAAGACCGTATCGTCGGCAAAAAGGAGTTGTTTCCTAAAAATGCCGTAAAAAGCGTAGATAGCGTGCTTAGCGGCGAGGATAAAAACATCGTATCGCTTTATGTTTTCATCGAAAATATCGTTAAAAATTTCAATAGCTATTCGCAGGAGCGCACCGCGCGCGATATTTTTAAACAAAAGCTAGTCAATTTCTACGACGAGCTTTACAGGCTTCTTACGGCGGTGGACAGCGCTTTGGCGATCGATTTTTTCGACGTCGCGCTGCATAATCAGCCCTTCGTGCTGATGGAATTTTTAAAATCCGCGATAAATGCCGATAATTTCTATCTAATCGATAGCTACCTAAGCGACGACGGGATGCTAAATTTAGGACTTGCCGAGGACGGCGATTTCGCGCAAATTTCGCGCGAGAAGCTCTACCTGCTAGCTAGTATATTTGCGCAGTGCAACGATGAGTTTCCGACTCTCGTTTATCGCGATGAAACCGCGCAAATTTTATCCTTGCTCTACGACGAAAAGGTTGAAATTTTTGAAGAATTTTACGAAGTAAGTTCGCGATTTATTGCGGAATTTACCCCGTATCCGCAGGACGTCGTGGGCGCGGCTAGGATCGTGTATTCGTCGCTATTTTTCGAATACGTCAAAAACTACAAAAGCGAAGAAGTTGCGAAAAATACTATATTTTACGGCGCGATCGGTGCCGGCAAAACCCGCAGGCTGCGATCTTTGATTACCGAAAAGAAGCTTGCGACTAAAAATTTCCGCTACGTTTGCCTGCACGAAGGCTTTGAATACCGCGATTTCATCGACGGATTTTACGGCGAAAGTTTCATAGACGGCGAGTTTAAGGCACTTTGTAAAGAGGCGCTAAACGATCCGAAGGGCGAGTATTATTTTCTGATCGACAATGCAAGTGCTTCGAGCTTGGATAAAATTTTTGGCGAGGCGGCGGTGCTTTTGGATCGCCGCTACGACGAGGAAGACGAGCTTTCGCTGATCCGCACGAAAAACTCTCACGTAATCGACGGCTTTGAAGAGAGCGAAAAAGCGCGCGCTAGCGTCGTTTTAAAGGATGGCCGCTCATATTTTGCGGTGCCTAAAAATTTATACGTCCTATGCACTCTAAATGAGCACAAATGCGTTTCGCCGTCGATTGCAAAGGCGTTTAGATGGATCAGATGCGAGTGCGATTACGGCGCGCTTGAGGATTATTTAAGAGATCGCGAGATCGTAAATGCAAGCGCGGTCGTTGCGGTTTGCAAGGCGCTGAATAAATTTATCGCCGATGAGGCAAAGGCCCTCGGTGCTATCGGGCACGGCGTATTTATGGGGCTAGCGCGCTATCAAAACAATGCGCAGATCATGCAAGAGGGGCTAAACGGCTTTTTCGCTGAGGTGCTTGAGCCGATCTTTAGGTGCGCAGCAAGCAGCGAAGATACCGCTACGAGCCTTAGTGAGCGCATCGCTGAAGCTAAGAGCGTGTTTAAATTTTAGTCGCCGCTTACTGGAGATGGCTATTTGCAATGAAATTTTAAAATTTTATTGCACTGCGTTTCATTTTTGCTCGCGGATACGGCGCGCGAAATTGGGTTTAAATTTTATTTTACGCCACGCGGGTTTACAAGACGATTATAGCGCCATTTTATTTGCTGTGCAGCGCATCGACTGGATTGATTAATTTGCTATAAATTTAGACTTAAAATTTTAATCCTCGCTCGACCATACTTATCGGAGTGCAGGGGCAGGATTAGAGTAAATTTTGATCTTTAAATTTAGCCTCAGCCGCTAAATTTACACAAAATCTTTATTTTGAAATTCTGCAGTATTTTCTAAGCGGAATTTTGCTTGTCGGCGCAATCGCCGTTTTGATTAAATTTAATTGAATCGAAGCAGGCCTGTGGGGCTAAAACGGCGCGTGCTTTTAAATTTAACCCAAAAGCCCTGCGCCTTTTACCCTCTGCGAACGATCCGCCGCGTAGATCCTCTTCCCGCCTACTACTTTGCCGCCTTCGATTTTACCGCCCTTTACGTCGTATTTCCAGATCGGCGCGGCCGCCTTGAAATCCTCCACAAACTCGTTTATTAGCGCCAGAGCTACCTTGCGCTGCGGGCTTACGACGCCTGCTACGTAGGAGCTTTCGTGGATCGGCACATCCCTGTTTGCATGTGCAAAAAGAACGAATGCGCCCTGTGCCGCAGCCTTTTGCTGCCACGCTTCAAACCAAGTCCGCAAAATCGGCTCGTATATATCGAAGCTCAGCGCGCAGATGCCGCCCTCTTCGCGCACGATGCCTACAAAAGTAATGAACGCGCCGCAATTTGCGTCTTTAAATTTAGCGTACCAGCGCGATAAAATCGCATCTACGTCCAAGCTGCCCTCATAAATTTCAGGCTCGATCCCGCTTAAAATTTCTTGGTTAAATTTAGCTTCGCTCATCGTCGCCTTCTAAGCTTAGCCGCCGCAAACGGGAGGCAAAAGGCTTACGCGATCGCCGGATTTAAGCGCGAAATTCGCATCATAAATCATCTTATCATTTACCGCTACGGCGCAGTTTGAGAGCCACTCTCGCAAGTCTTCGTCCTTTTGCAGCTCCGCTTTTACCTCTTGCAAGGAGCTTGCGTTTAGGTGCAGGGGCTCGCGTCCGATCGGCCCTAAAAATTCTATCTCTACCATTTTTGTCCTTTTTTAAAGATTGGGCGATTTTAACTAAAAATTCATAAAATTTTATATAATTGCGTAAAAATTTAATGAGGAAAAACGATGAAAATCGATGAAATTTCGACCCCCGCCTATGTGTGTGAGGAGCAAAAACTGGTAAAAAATTTAGAAATTTTACGCGGCGTAGGCGAGCGAAGCGGCGCAAAAATTTTATGCGCGCTAAAAGGCTTTGCGTTTAGCTTCGCGATGCCTTACGTTGGCAAATACCTCTGGGGCGCAACTTGTAGCGGCCTGCACGAGGCGAAATTTGCCGCGGAATTTATCAAAAACGGCGAGATTCACACATACTCGCCAGCATTCAAAGAGGATGATTTGGATGAAATTTTAAAAATTTCAAACCACATCGTATTCAATAGCGCCGCGCAGTGGCAAAAATATCGCGCAAAAGCGCTCGCTGCGGGAGCGTCGTGCGGCTTGCGGCTAAATCCGCAGACCTCCTTCTCGCCCAAAGACGCTTACAATCCGTGCGGCAGCTTTAGCAGGCTCGGGATGAGCCTTGAAGCGCTGCAGCGGGCGATCTTACAAGACGGCGAGTTTTTGCGCGGCATCTCGGGGCTACATTTTCACGCACTGTGCGAAGAGAGTGCTCAGAGCCTAGAGCGGGTGCTTGAGGTTTTCGAGGCGAAATTCGGCAAGTATTTTGACGGCCTAAAATGGCTAAATTTCGGCGGCGGGCATCATATCACGCGCGCAGGCTACGACGTGGAGCTACTGATAGATCTGATCAAAAAATTTCGCGAAAAATACGAAGTCGAAATTTATCTCGAGCCGGGCGAGGCGGTCGGTTGGGAGTGCGGATATTTGGTCGCTAGCGTGCTTGACATAGTAGAAAATGGCGCTAAAATCGCTATCTTAGACGCTTCCGCTGAAGCTCATATGCCCGATACCGTGCTGATGCCGTATCGTCCTGCGGTGCGCGGCGAGAGCGAGAGCGGTAAATTTAGCTACCGCTTCGGCGGCAATACCTGCCTCGCAGGCGATGTCGTGGGGCTTGAGAGTGGACGGCCCGAGTATAAATTTGACGCGCCGCTAAACATCGGCGATCGGGTGATTTTCGAGGATCAGATCCACTATACTATCGTGAAAAACACGACCTTTAACGGCATCAAGTTGCCCGATCTTGTTTTGGCGGACGAGCGCGGAGAGGTTTTAATGATCAAAAAATTCGGCTACGACGAGTACGCGAGGCGAAACTAGCGCGGCGCTTAATGCAAAAATGTAATTTTGCTTTGTAAGAAAATTTTTTGCAAAAAATGATATAATCGGCTCAAATTTTATATCTAAGGAAATCCATGAAAAGATTGTTTCTCGCGCTTTTCGCCTGTATTTATGCGCAGGCCGAGGAGAAAAAATACGCCGATATCGTGCAGGGAAATAGCGATGTTTGGGGCAATGCAAGGCTTGAAAATATCGATAGCTACGGCAACGGCTTCGGTCCGATCTTTCTGCAATTTCAAGGACATCTGCAAAGCTCGGGCTTTTTTGCTTGGTTGGCGTTGGGTGCGGTTTTGGGCGTAATCATAGCTTTTATTGGGCACTACGCGATCATAGGGCCGAAGCACTTCGATCATCACGCGGGCAAACCGATCTATGCATTTAATAAATTTGAGCGATTATATCATCTAGTAGCGGCCGTAGCATGGGCGATTTTGGTTCCGACAGGCTTAATTATGATGTTTGGCGAGGAATTCGGCGGCGGCGCTTTCGTGAGGTTTTGTAAAAACGCTCACGGACTGGCTACGATAGCGTTTGCGATTGCCGTTGTGCCTATGCTAGTGACATGGTTTTGGCGTATGCTGCCGCGAGCTTACGATATCAAATGGATGATGATCGTGGGCGGCTATTTAAGCAAAAAGAAGCGCACGATCCCTGCGGGTAAATTTAACGCAGGCCAAAAGGCGTGGTTTTGGGTCGCTACTTTAGGCGGCATAGTGATGATAGCTACGGGCGCGTCGATGTTTTTCCTAGACTACGATATCCCGGCGATGAGAAGTGCGCTAGGTATGAGCCAGATCGAAATTTTAAGAGCAAGCGCGATTATTCATAATTTTTTGGGTGCGGTCTGCGCGGTATTTTTGCTTGTGCATATCTATATGGCGGTCTTTGCGATCAGCGGTGCCATCCACTCGATGATCGACGGACACAAGCCGGAGGAGGAAGTTTACGTACTTCACCACTACTGGTATCGCGAGCTGCTCGATAAAGGGCAGATCGCCAAATCGCAATTTGAAGCGAAGTACCCGCGCTTATAACTTGGGTAAATTTTATGCGGGTCTGCTTGCGTGCGGCTCGCATTAGCTTTGAGGTTCAAAGAATTTTATTTTTTAAGGATTACATATGCAACTAGATTGTCGCAATTTAAATTGCCCGGAGCCGCTTTTGCGCACTAAAAAAGTCCTCGGCGAGCTAAAAATCGGAGAAAATTTAGAAATTTTAGTAAACGACGTAGCGCCGCGCGAAAACATAAAACGCTTTTTGGCTAAAAACGGCTTTGAGGCGCAAATTTCACAAGCGGGCGCCGACACGCTTATAAAAACCGTAAAAACGGACGAGCTGAAAGATGAAAGTATCGACGATATTTATTGTGATGTCGCGGTGCCAAAGAGAGGCAAGGTGATATTCCTAAACGAGGAGCAGTGCGGAAGCGGCCCGATCGGAAAGAGTTTGCTCGCTAAATTTTTAGGCGCGGCGTTAAGCTTAGACGAAAAACCCGTGAAGGTCATCTGTGTAAACAACGCCGTGCACATAACTACCAACCGCGGCCACGAATGCTTTGAGGCGATTAAAAAACTAAACGAAGCGGGAGCTGAAATTTTAAGCTGCGGAAGCTGTCTGGAGGGCTACAAACTGGTCGATAAGCTCGCGATCGGCGAGATTTCAAACGCATACGAAATCATGGACATCTTATCAAAATACGAAGCAATCAAACTATGATCTACAGAGATTTTAACCTCACGAAATTTATTGCAGCCGCCGGTTGAGCCGCCAAGCTTGACCCGGCGGGTCTAACCGAAAATCTTGGAAATTTAATCGAGCCCAACGCAAGTCTGCTTTCGTCCACCTGTAGCAACGAAGATGCGAGCGTATTTCGCATAAGCGATGATCTTGCGCTCGTGCAGACGCTCGATTTCATCACCCCTTTGGTGGACGATCCGTTTATCTTCGGACAGATCGCGGCGGCAAACTCCCTAAGCGACGTATTTGCAATGGGCGGTGAAGTGATAAACGCCCTAAACATCGTGGGTTTTGACGATTGTCGTTTCTCAAACGAAATTCTGCGCGAGATTCTGCGCGGCGGCAAAGACAAAATTAAAGAGTGCGGAGGGGTCTTGGTGGGCGGCCACACCATCTCTACCCCCGAAATTTATTATGGACTTAGTGTCACGGGGCGTGTGAATCCGCGTAAATTTTGGAGCAATAATACAGCGCGTGAAGGCGACCTGCTGATCCTAACAAAACCTCTAGGCACGGGCATTGTCGCTACGGCTATTAAGGCGAAATTTCTTAAATTTGAAGAATTTCGTGACGCGATAGAGAGCATGATTTTGTTAAATTTTTATGCCGTGGGCGCCTTGGCGAGCCTAAAAATACATGCCGCGACCGACGTGACGGGCTTTGGACTGCTTGGACACGCGCTTGAAATGATAAACGGGAACGTGAGTTTTAAAATTTATCCTAGCAAAATTCCGCTTTTAAAAAGCGCCCTCAGATGCCTTGATGAGGGGCTGATCCCCGCCGGAAGCTATAAAAATTTAAAATTTATCGCGCCTGGTGTCGATTCCGAGCCGGACATAACGCTTTGCGACGCACAAACCAGCGGCGGACTTCTGCTTGCCGTAGCGGAAAAGGACGCGGCGCGAGCGCTTGTAAATTTAAAAAACGCAGGCTACGCTAGTAGCGCTATCATCGGCGAAGTTATAGCACATGCCGAACATAAAATTTATTTAGTTTAAAATCTTTCCCATTCAGCCCCCTTTAAGCATCGCTCCTGTATAATCACAATTCTGTTTCGCACCGA
>ERZ772946.112-NODE-112-length-40606-cov-32.855_pt1 | contig 40606 bp, 29 predicted proteins | sample MGYA00511680_ERZ772946 | MGnify/ENA primary metagenome ERZ772946 (study PRJEB29015, sample SAMEA2737918) | human oral metagenome | biome: human oral; feature: human-associated habitat; material: dental | place: China | collected 2016 ... | reverse complement strand
TCCAAATCAAACGTCTTCACGAGTACAAACGCCAACAAATGAACGCTTTGTATGTCATCCACAAATACCTTGATATCAAGGCTGGTAACATCCCTGCTCGTCCAATCACAGTCTTCTTTGGTGGTAAAGCAGCTCCTGCCTACACAATCGCCCAAGACATCATTCACTTGATCCTTTGCTTGTCAGAAGTGATTGCAAATGATCCAGAAGTAGCTCCACACTTGCAAGTGGTTATGGTTGAAAACTACAACGTTACTGCAGCAAGCTTCCTTATCCCAGCATGTGATATCTCAGAACAAATCTCACTTGCTTCTAAAGAAGCTTCAGGTACTGGTAACATGAAATTCATGTTGAACGGTGCTTTGACTCTTGGTACTATGGACGGTGCTAACGTGGAAATCGCTGAGTTGGTTGGAGACGAAAACATCTACATCTTCGGTGAAGATTCTGAAACTGTTATCGACCTTTACGCAAAAGCAGCTTACAAATCAAGCGAATTCTACGCTCGTGAAGCCATCAAACCATTGGTTGACTTCATCGTCAGCGACGCTGTTCTTGCAGTAGGTAAGAAAGAACGCTTGGAACGTCTTTACAACGAATTGATCAACAAAGACTGGTTCATGACTCTCCTTGACTTGGAAGACTACATCAAGGTGAAAGAGCAAATGTTGGCTGACTACGAAGACCGTGACGCATGGTTGGATAAAGTCATCGTTAACATTTCTAAAGCAGGATTCTTCTCATCTGACCGTACAATTGCTCAGTATAACGAAGATATCTGGCACTTGAACTAAGATTCTTTACACGAGACTATAGAACAAAACGCATCTTAAAAAGGTGCGTTTTTTGATTATGTAGATACGTTTACAGTACTTTCCCAACCAGAATCTCTGCTTCAATGGTAATCTCTGTCAGTTGGCTCCAGTCAATCTTGGTATGGTCAACGTGAAAGAGTAAGGGTGTCATGGCAAGCAGGGCTTGGCGTTGCTCCGCTGTGATGGGCTTTGTTAAGGAAGCAATCTGACGAGATTGGATGCTGAAGTGTTCCTGGAAATGTTCCTTGATATCTTGATTAGAATAATCCTTCTTTGTCAGCTGGTTCTGCACCATTTGACGGATTTCCTTGAGGTGATTTTCAGTTGGGATGACCTTAATCAAGATACCGTCTTTGGATAAAACGCGGCGAAATTCTCCATAATTTGCAGGCGAAAAGATATCAAGCAGGATATCCATGCTGGCGTCTTTTATAGGAAGGCGAGCCAGGTCACCAACAAACCAGTTGACTGCCCAGTTGGGTTCGCTCTTGGCAGCGATTTGAACAGAATCTTTGGAAATATCAAATGCATAGAAGGTTTTGTCAGAATGACTTTCTTGGAGTTTACGAGAGTAAAATCCTTCGCCACAACCGATATCCAAGATAGTTTTGGCAGTTTCTAATCTTGCAAGCAGGTCTGAGATGGTTTCTAAGATAGTCTGATAAAAGCCAGCCTCAAGTATTTGCTGGCGATTTTGGAAGTTTTCCTTGTCGTAGTTGGCGGATTGCTTGATTTGTGGTGCTAGATTGACATAGCCGAATTTTGCCAGATCAAAAGAATGGCGGTTGCTACACTTGAGGCTAGTTTCGACCAAGGTCAGATTTTCTTGGCAGATAGGGCAGGAAAAGGCACTAGCAGTAGTAAAACGTTGAAGTTTTGGTTTGAGGTTTGTATTCATAGTTTTAGTCTAGCAAAAAAAGGACTGGATGGCAAATGCCTCCAGTCTGCTTTTTAATATGTAAGGACGAAGTATTTCTTCTTCCCACGGCGGATAACAGTCAGTTCGTTCTCTAACTTATCTGCATCCCCCAAGACATGGTCAAGGTCTTGGATACGGTCGCCGTTGATATAGATAGCTCCGTTTTGGACATCTTCACGTGCTTGGCGTTTTGAGTTGACTACGCCAGATGATACGAGAAGTTCTACGATGTTGTGGTTTTCATCTGCCTGTACTTGGTAGTTTGGCACTCCACGAAGTCCTTGTTTGAGTTCTTTGACAGAAAGGTTTTTGATGTTTCCAGCAAAGAGTTGCTCTGTGATATTGAGAGCTTCTTTGTAGGCTTCTTCTCCGTGAACAAGAGTCACGACTTCACGAGCCAGGATTTTTTGAGCCAAGCGTTCGTGTGGAGCTGCTTCAAACTGTTTGCGGATGTCTTCAATCTCATCAAGTGACAAGAAAGTAAAGATCTTTAAGAAGCGAACAGCGTCAGCATCCATGACGTTCATCCAGAATTGGTACATTTCGTATGGAGAAGTCTTTTCAGGATTGAGCCAGACTGCGTTTCCTTCTGATTTACCAAATTTCTTACCAGTCGCATCTGTGATAAGGGGAACGGTGATAACGTGGCCTGTCTTGTCAGCCTTACGACGAAGCAATTCAGTACCAGCTGTCATATTTCCCCACTGGTCAGAACCACCGATTTGTAGCGTCACATTGTGGTCTTGGTTAAGGACGAAGAAGTCGTAACCTTGCATGATTTGGTAAGCAAACTCAGTGTAAGAAATTCCAGTTTCAATCCGTTTTTTCACGGATTCCTTGCTCATCATGTAGTTGACAGTGAAGTATTTACCGACATCACGGAGGAAGTCAATGAAGCTGATGCTACCAAACCAGTCGTAGTTGTTGACCATGACAGCTTTATTTTCACCATTTTCAAAGTCAAGAAAACGAGAAAGTTGTCCTTGGATAGACTTGACCCAGCCATCTACTGTGTCTTTTGTTTGGAGACTACGCTCAGCATCTTTGAAGGACGGATCTCCGATGAGACCTGTAGCACCGCCAACGAGCGCATAAGGTTTGTGACCTGCTAGTTGCAAACGACGACTTGTCAGGATTGCGACAAGGTGACCGAGGTGAAGGCTGTCAGCAGTTGGATCGTAGCCGGTATAATAAGAAACTTGACCTTCTTCTAGGGCTTTACGCAAAGCTTCTTCATCAGTCGTTTGAAAAATCAAACCACGCTCTTTTAGCTCATCAAAAATGTGCATATGTCTTTTCTCCTTTTTAAAATATTGTTTCTACCTATTGTATCACAAACTTGGGCAATAGCCTAGTGGAATAGGGAAGAAAGTGGCTATTTTATTGAAAGTTTACCTTTTATGGTATAATAGAGAAAGTGAGGACATTCATGGAAAAAAGAAACAATGAAGTAAAAACGGTAATAAACCAAAATAAATCAAGAAAAAAAGCTGCAGATTCAAGTGTCTTAGGTGGATTTAGAGTAGCCTCTATCCTTGCCAAGATTTTGAATGGCTTGAAAGTGACCTTTAATACGCTTTTCGTCTTGGCTGTCATAGGTGGATTTTTTGGGGCTGGAATAGCTATAGGTTACGGTGTCGCCTTATTTGATAAGGTCTCTATCCCTCAATCAGCGGAGTTGGTTAATCGGGTCAAGGATATTACCTCCATTTCGGAGATTTATTATGCTGATGGGAGCACCATTGCTTCAATTGAGGGTGATTTATTGCGCACTTCAGTAGCATCGGATGCTATATCTGATAATCTAAAAAAAGCCATCATTGCGACGGAGGATGAGCATTTTACTGAGCATAAGGGCGTAGTTCCAAAGGCTGTTATTCGTGCAACTTTAGGAACGCTTGTGGGATTGGGTTCATCCAGTGGTGGCTCAACTTTGACACAACAGATCATCAAACAGCAGGTGGTTGGAGATGCTCCGACCTTAGCTCGTAAGGCGACAGAAATCATAGATGCTCTTGCCTTGGAGCGTGTCATGAGTAAGGACGAAATTCTGACAACCTATCTGAATATTGCTCCTTTCGGTCGCAATCATAAGGGTCAAAACATTGCAGGTGCCCAGCAAGCTGCAGAAGGAATCTTTGGTGTTAATGCTTCGGACTTGACGGTACCTCAAGCGGCTTTTATCGCAGGCTTGCCGCAAAGCCCGATTAGTTATTCCCCTTATGAATCTGACGGAAGTTTGAAGAGTGATGAGGATATGGCCCTCGGTTTAAAGCGTGGGAAAGATGTCCTCTACAATATGTATCGAACAGGCGCCTTGAGTCAGAAAGACTATGAGCAGTATAAGTCTTATGATGTACGAAAAGATTTCTTACCATCAGGTAGTGTGAGTACTGCTTCACGTGATTATCTTTATTTTGCAGCTCTATCAGAAGCCACAGATCGGATGTATGATTATCTAGTTGAGAGAGATCATGTCTCTGCTCAGGAGTTAAAGAATGAATCCATCCAAAAAGCATATCGTGAGTTGGCAGCTAAGGAAATCGAAAATGGTGGTTATAAAATTACTACTACCATCAATAAAAAAGTTCACACAGCTATGCAAAATGCAGTAGCAAATTATGGCCGATTGCTAGATGATTCGACAGGCCAGCCTGAGGTAGGAAATGTTCTTATGGACAACCAAACGGGAGCTATTCTTGGCTTTGTCGGTGGCCGTAATTATCAGGAAAATCAGAACAATCACGCTATTGATACCAAGCGTTCTCCAGCTTCAACCACTAAGCCTATACTGGCCTATGGTATCGCGATTGACCAAGGTTTGATGGGAAGCGCAAGTATCTTATCAAACTATCCGACAAACTTTTCAAACGGCAATCCCATCATGTATGTCAATAGTCCTGGTACAGGGATGATGACCTTGGGAGAGGCCCTCAATTATTCATGGAATATCCCAGCCTACTGGACTTATCGCACACTTCGAGAGAAGGGGGTTGATGTCAAGGGTTATATGGAAAAAATGGGTTATGAAATCCCAGAATATGGTATTGAAAGTCTGCCGATGGGTGGGGGGATTGAGGTTACAGTTGCCCAGCATACCAACGGTTATCAGACCTTGGCTAATAATGGGGTCTACCACAAGAAACATATGATTTCCAAGATCGAATCGACGACGGGTCAAGTGATTTATGAATATAAAAGTCAACCTGTCCAAGTCTATTCAAAAGCAACAGCGACCATCATGCAGAGTCTACTTCGTGATGTCATTTCATCTCGAGTTACGTCAAGCTTTCAGACTGATTTAGCCTCTATCAACCCAAGTCTGGCTCGTGCTGACTGGATTGGAAAAACCGGTACGACCAATGAAGATGAAAATATGTGGCTCATGCTTTCTACACCTCGATTGACCCTAGGTGGTTGGATAGGACACGACGACAACCGACCGCTGGCTAAGGGTGCAGGTCATTACCGAAACGCCAACTATATGGCTCACTTGGTTAATGCCATTCAACAAGCCGAACCTGGTATTTGGGGGAATGAGCGTTTTAGCCTAGACCCAAGTGTGACCAAGTCTCAAGTCCTCAAATCGACAGGGGAGAAAGCAGGCAAGGTCACAATCAATGGCAAAGAAGTCACCGTTTCAGGTTCTACAGTAACGAGCTATTGGGCTACTAAAGAAGGGGCGCCAGTAACCACTTACCGCTTTGCCATCGGAGGGAGCGATGCCGATTATCAAAATGCTTGGAAGAGCATTCTAGGAAGTTTACCGAGTCTTCCTAGCCCAACTCTTCCAGGTTCAAGTGGCCGTTCTGGAACAAGTTCATCAACTCGCTCAAATCAATCAAATCGATAGAATAAAAAGTAGCAGGTTTCATTTAATATTATGTTTCGTGCTACTTTTTTCTTTGTCGGTTTCGTGTTACAATAAGAATATGAATCATTATCAGAAAAAGATTGTTAAGGGAACACTATACTCGCTGCTCTCAGGCCTGATCTGGGGGATTTGTGGGATTTTAGGGGAGTATTTTTTCACTCATTATCCAGTGTCTTCTGGATGGATTACTTCTATGCGTTTACTAGTGGCGGGGAGTTTGGTTTTAGGCCTATCAGCCTTTCAGTTGCGCACTCGATTATTGGATATTTGGCGTGATAAGAGAAATTATCTACCTTTTTTAGCCTACGCTATTCTAGGTATTTTTTCTGTGCAGTTTTTCTTCTATCTCTGCGTTGAGTATTCAAATGCGACGACAGCGACCATTTTGCAATTTATCAGCCCTGTTTTTATTTTGTTTTACAATCGCATTGTCTACCAGAAGAAGGCTTCGATTACAGCGATTCTCTATGTTTTGATTGCCATGCTAGGTGTTTTTTTGATGGCCACAAAAGGAGACTTGTCCCAGTTATCCATGACGCCCTTGGCTCTAGTGACTGGTTTGCTCAGTGCGGTAGGGGTCATGTTTAATGTCATCCTTCCCCAACGATTTGCTCGCCACTATGGATTTGTCCCTACTGTTGGTTGGGGGATGATTCTCGCAGGGCTCTTTAGTAATCTCCTCTATCCAGTCCATCATGTCACCTTCCAGTTGGATGCTACCAGTCTGCTGATTTGTCTGATGATTGCCGTGTTTGGCACCGCTTTTGCCTTTTTCCTGTCTATGAAGGCTGTCTCTCTCGTTTCCCCTCTCGTTGTCTCTGTAGTGAGCGCTAGCGAGCCTCTCTCTTCAGCTCTATTAAGTGTTCTTTTTCTGGGATTGGTCATGGATGGTTTTTTGGCTTTAGCTATGGTGTTGATTATCGTTCCAATGATTTTCTTATCCATAGAAGAAGCAAAACAAGCCAAGTAAAGATGCTTATTTGATAGTTGAGGCTTCAAATTTAAAGCCTTTTTTGGTAGAATAGGTATCATTATAATGAACCAGGAGGCGCTTATGACTGCTACAAAAATGAACGCTCAAGAAATTATCCAATTTATCGCCAATGCTGAAAAGAAAACCAGTGTCAAAGTAACCTTTGAGGGGCAACTCGTATCTGCTGTGCCTAGCTCTGTTGTCAAACTAGGAAATGTTTTATTCGGAGACTGGAAGGACGTCGCTCCGCTTCTCGAAGGTTTGGTAGAAAATCAAGACTATGTTGTTGAGCAAGATGCTCGTAATTCGGCGGTTCCTTTGCTAGATAAACGTGCTATCAACGCACGTATCGAGCCAGGTGCGATTATCCGTGACCAGGTTGAAATTGGTGACAATGCTGTTATCATGATGGGAGCTGTTATCAATATCGGTGCTGAAATCGGTGCTGGAACCATGATTGATATGGGCGCCATCCTTGGTGGCCGTGCTATCGTTGGGAAGAACAGCCACGTTGGTGCAGGTGCCGTTTTGGCAGGTGTGATTGAGCCAGCTAGTGCCGATCCAGTCCGTGTTGGGGACAATGTTCTCATCGGAGCTAATGCAGTGGTTATCGAGGGTGTCCAAATTGGTAGTGGTTCAGTCGTTGCCGCAGGAGCTATCGTGACTCAAGATGTCCCAGAAAACGTAGTAGTAGCAGGCGTTCCAGCTCGTATCATCAAAGAAATTGATGCCCAAACCCAACAAAAAACAGCGCTAGAGGATGCGCTTCGTACCTTGTAATTATAAAAGTAAAAAAAGAGGCGGAACCCTTTTTCCAGCCTCTTTCTGCTATATCGGAGGATAGATAGATGTTAGATTTGATTCAGACTCGACGAGATTTGCACCAGATTCCAGAGATTGGCTTGGAGGAATTCAAAACTCAGGCATATTTGCTGGATGTGATTGAGAAATTGGCTGCGGGCAAGGATTTTGTTCAAGTTCGTACTTGGCGGACAGGAATTTTGGTTTATTTGCAGGGAAGTCAGCCGGAGCGTACCATTGGTTGGCGAACAGACATTGATGGTCTGCCTATCGTTGAACAAACAGGACTACCTTTTTCTTCCCAACACCAAGGTCGTATGCATGCTTGTGGACATGATTTTCATATGACCATTGCTTTGGGCTGTCTTGAGCGCACCCTTGAGGAGCAACCCAAGAATAATCTACTCTTCCTATTTCAGCCTGCTGAAGAAAATGAAGCTGGTGGCATGCTTATGTATGAAGATGGTGCTTTTGGGGACTGGCTACCAGACCAGTTTTATGGACTCCATGTTCGCCCGGATCTGAAAGTCGGCCAGATTGCGACCAATACCCATACACTCTTTGCTGGGACCTGCGAAGTTAAGATCCGTTTCAAAGGAAAAGGTGGCCACGCAGCCTTCCCGCATGAGGCCAATGACGCCTTGGTGGCTGCTAGTTACTTTGTGACCCAAGTACAGTCAGTGGTCAGCCGCAATGTCAATCCAATCGAGGGAGCAGTAGTGACCTTTGGTGTTTTTCAAGCTGGAACCACCAACAATGTCATCACAGATACAGCCTTTTTGCATGGAACCATTCGTGCCTTGACCCAAGATATGAGTCTACTAGTACAAAAAAGAGTCAAGACAGTCGCAGAAGGGGTTGCAGCAGCCTTTGATATGGAAGTCGAAGTGGAACTCAAGCAAGGAGGTTACCTTCCTGTTGAGAACAATCCAACCTTGGCGCGTGAGCTGATGAACTTCTTTGAAGAAAAAGAGGGAATCGAGTTGATTGATATCGAGCCTGCTATGACTGGTGAGGACTTTGGCTATCTCCTTTCAAAGGTTGATGGGGTTATGTTTTGGCTAGGTATCGATAGTCCCTATGCTCTTCATCACCCTCAGATGAGCCCTAAGGAAGAAGCCTTAGTCATTGGGGTGGATGCAGTCTATAGTTTCCTGAAAAACAAGGCAGCAGAGTAGAGGAATTGTCTATGAAAGCAGCACTACGCAAGCAAGTCTTGCAAGAAATGAAGGCTCTATCTCAGGAACAAAAACAGGCTATGGATCGAGCTTTAACAAAACGATTTTTGAATCACTCCTTTTATCAAGAAGCCAAGGTCATCGCAACCTATCTTTCTTTTTCGCATGAGTTTCAAACGCAGGGACTGATTGACCAGGCGCTGAAGGACGGCAAAAAAGTTTTGATACCCAAAACCTATCCCAAGGGGCGCATGGAGTTTGTGGTTTACGATCCGCAGCAGTTGGTAAAAACTTCCTTTGGTCTACTGGAGCCCCAAGGGAACTTGGAAGTGGTGGATACCTCTCAGATTGATTTGATTCATGTTCCGGGCTTGGCTTTTACAACAGAGGGTTATCGGATCGGATATGGTGGGGGCTACTATGACCGTTATTTGGAGAATTTTGCTGGGCATAGCCTGAGCACAATCTATCCTTGTCAAGTTCAAGAATTTAACTCGGAAGACCACGATATTCCCGTCCAGGAGGTGCTAATCTATGAAGGAAATCTTTGATAAACGTTACCCTGTTACTAGTCTTTTTCTCCTAATGACAGCTTTGGTATTTCTCTTGATGTTGATTACTACGGGTATCAACTTTGATCAGACAAAAACTCTGTTTCAGTTTGGAGCTATGTATGGACCGATCATTCGCCTGTTCCCAGAGCAGATATGGCGCCTTTTTTCAGCTATATTTGTGCATATAGGTTGGGAACATTTCATTGTTAATATGATTTCACTTTACTTTCTTGGACGACAGGTGGAGGAGATTTTCGGCTCTAAGCAGTTCTTCTTTCTCTATCTCTTATCAGGAATGATGGGGAATCTCTTTGTGTTTGCTTTTACACCGAAAGTTGTAGCAGCAGGAGCATCCACCTCCCTCTATGGGCTCTTTGCTGCGATTATCGTCTTGCGCTACGCAACTCGCAACCTCTATATCCAGCAGTTGGGGCAATCCTATCTGACGCTTTTCGTGATAAATATCATTGGCAGTGTTATGATTCCAGGAATTAGCCTAGCAGGACATATTGGTGGCGCAGTAGGTGGGGCCTTTCTAGCAGTCATCTTTCCAGTCAAATGGGAGAGAAGGATGTATAGTACCAGCCAGCGAATCGGAGCAACCCTACTTTTTGCCGCACTAGCCGTTTTCCTTTTCTATAAAGGAATGAGCTATGTGTAGAGTTGGAATAGTTAAAAAGCTACTCAAAAAATGAGTAGCTTTTTATGTAGATTGGAACCATTCGAAACAGCACAGCTCTAAAACGAAGAATTTCATCAAGCCTGGAATCAGTATGTTTTGGAACCATTCGAAACAACACAGCTCTAAAACACAATAATGTCAGTAGCTGCTGGATTGGCTGTTTTGGAACCATTCGAAACAACACAGCTCTAAAACTCTTGCGACGGCGTCGAGTTGGTTTAGGTTGTTTTGGAACCATTCGAAACAACACAGCTCTAAAACGTAACCATAATTTGTAGATGATTGGCGTACGTTTTGGAACCATTCGAAACAACACAGCTCTAAAACTGGTCGTGTGAGAAAGTCCAAGATATGGAAGTTTTGGAACCATTCGAAACAACACAGCTCTAAAACGGAAGTAGATATGGTTATTAACGGAGAGCTGTTTTGGAACCATTCGAAACAACACAGCTCTAAAACAATTCTGGGGCGACGGACTACTATAAAGGTGTTTTGGAACCATTCGAAACAACACAGCTCTAAAACTAATCAATGAACTTAACTTGGTCGACTACTGTTTTGGAACCATTCGAAACAACACAGCTCTAAAACCACAATCGCCCTCGCCAAAGTTTGATTGTGGTTTTGGAACCATTCGAAACAACACAGCTCTAAAACTTTAATCCTGTCCAACTATTAGAAACTTGCGTTTTGGAACCATTCGAAACAACACAGCTCTAAAACTGTTGGAAAGTCAATATCAAGATTTGTTGGGTTTTGGAACCATTCGAAACAACACAGCTCTAAAACTAGTCAACTCAGTAACTTGCAATTCCAATTGTTTTGGAACCATTCGAAACAACACAGCTCTAAAACTCAAATTAGTGAATTGTATCGCGAATATTTGTTTTGGAACCATTCGAAACAACACAGCTCTAAAACCTGTTTCATGGCAGGTAGGCAAGGACAGCGGTTTTGGAACCATTCGAAACAACACAGCTCTAAAACATGGAATCTGTTGCTGTTGTAGCACTTTTCGTTTTGGAACCATTCGAAACAACACAGCTCTAAAACTAAACCACTTCCTGAACAAAGAAAAAAGAGGTTTTGGAACCATTCGAAACAACACAGCTCTAAAACAATCATCCTTCAATTTTGGAAAATGCTGAGGTTTTGGAACCATTCGAAACAACACAGCTCTAAAACATAAACGTCAGTCAACCTATTACCACTTTGGTTTTGGAACCATTCGAAACAACACAGCTCTAAAACTCAGCTGTAGTTACTCGATGCCATACGCGGTTTTGGAACCATTCGAAACAACACAGCTCTAAAACATATAGAAATCTTGTCAAACATCACAGGAAGTTTTGGAACCATTCGAAACAACACAGCTCTAAAACGCTGGTATGCGTAGCAATGCTAATTTAAAGGTTTTGGAACCATTCGAAACAACACAGCTCTAAAACTTCCCTTTGTAGCGTTTAGGTGTACCGATTGTTTTGGAACCATTCGAAACAACACAGCTCTAAAACTTAGGCTCTCAATTTCTTCATCGTTTCCGAGTTTTGGAACCATTCGAAACAACACAGCTCTAAAACACAGACCAAAGGGTGCGTGAGGTTTATCCTGTTTTGGAACCATTCGAAACAACACAGCTCTAAAACAACGTATAGACAACTTCTCTAGCATGGTTTGTTTTGGAACCATTCGAAACAACACAGCTCTAAAACACGAAACCTCAAATAAATCAGCTAACTTAAGTTTTGGAACCATTCGAAACAACACAGCTCTAAAACATCCTTTCCGAGTAAAAAACTGTCTTAAGCGTTTTGGAACCATTCGAAACAACACAGCTCTAAAACTTCTTACTTGGCAATTCTAGGTCCATTTTTGTTTTGGAACCATTCGAAACAACACAGCTCTAAAACCTCGTAGAAAAATTTTTCTCACGAAATTTCGTAATCGCGCCATTCGTCCCAGCCAGACTTCAGCTCGTCAGGTTCCAATTGTTACTCTTATTATACCATATTTTCAGGGTTCAAGAAATAATCAGAATCCAGCACATACTGTGGTAAATCATAGACTTTCCGAGGTTCGACAAATAAAACCCTTAGTTGATTGAGTTGGATATACTCTATCAGATTTACTAACTCATCCTTTGATAGATAGGCGGTCGCATTGATGAAAACAAGGAGCTTCTTTTTCGAAAGATATTTAAAAACCTGGACAATTTCTAGCATCTTTTCAAAAGGTGTATCACTCAGGGTTTCAACTTTGACTCCAAGTGCATCAATCAACTCTAGAATAGTAATTTCATCATACTCTAGGTCTAACTCGTTTTCCAAACATTCAAATGCCAGCAATTCTGTAATCGTAGCAACCAACTTTTCAATCATGGACTTGACTTCGGGCTTGTCATTGAGTTGATTTTCTAAATCAGTATGTATCAGCTTAAGCATGGCAGGTGAGTTGAGATTGTATCCTAAGACATCCGTTATCACTAGTAACTCGGACTCTTTCAGAGTTTTTAGATTTCTATCAAACAACTTCAACTCCCCATCATCAGTATATTGGTAGAACTGCTTGACGATGGTTGAAAAGGTAAACTGGTCTTCCAACACTAAAAAAGTTGCATTTTCAATAGCTAATGGTTCATCCAATAGTGAGAAATTAATCTTCATCTCTAGGCTCCTCTCCCAGAAAGATCAAGCGTGCGTCGGAGTTTGCTACGCTGGTATTTCGCTCGCCATTTAAGTAAATCATGCGAGAAAACTGCTTTTCTGTAACGGTTAAGAGAGTAATGTTTCCTTTCTTAGGGTTATGAGTCTTGAGTCGCTCAATCATGGCGTTATTAGCAGAGTTGTTGAGCAAGAGCTTGCTATAGATGGAGAATTGGTGCATGATAAATCCCTCGTCTATGAGGAACTTCCGAAATTTCCGATAGGCCTTACGTTCCTCAGCTGTATCAACGGGCATATCAAACATTAAAATCATACGCATATATCGATAACTCATATCCTAAACTCAGGAACTCCTTTCTCGGGTTGATTGAGAGCTTGGATGACTTTCTTAGTATAGTCACTGACGATATTGGTCAGATACATATCCTTTCCATTGTAGTGGAAGGTATCTGAGAAAATAGTAAAAAGCTCTCGTTTGATTTTGCCAAAAGAACTATTTCGATTTTCATAGACAATTCTATCAATAATCGGACGGAAAGGCTCCATAATATCGCTAGCTAGGTTGAATTGATTAAACTGATTGGCATGTTTCAAGCCAAACTGGGTCATGCAACCAGACAACACAATCTCACGTGCAAACATACTTAAAATCAAGGTGTAGCCGTAGTCCAAGGCAGCATTGACATCATTATCTTGTTCACGACTAAAATCATTTCCAAACAAGGTATTAAAATAAATACGAGCTGCGTGTCCCTCACGGTTACTAGGATCAAATAAATCCAAACCATGATAGAGATCGATGACGGACTGGCTCTTTTCCAGAAAACCACAAGTCCCCAGATAAAAAGCCTGATTGAGAATTTTTTGTGCAATGATGGTTGTCCAGATTTCCGCCTTTACATCTTCATTCCAAGCTATTTGACGAGAGAGTTGCAAACTGGAATCATGTCGACCATAGTAAGGCATTAAGTAGGCCGTTGGCAAGCGTTTATCATTACAAAAGATGACCAGAATATTTTCATCCACCAAGCGCTTTATCAGCATAGTGGAGAGAACGATATCCGTCGTCTCCAAAAGCAGGATGTCCACCTCGGACAGGTGAATTAACTCTGTCCGAGAGGCATCTTTAAAAATCAAGTGGTTGTTCTTGTAGGAAAGTTTAGAGTGCGTATTGACAACAACGGTTCTCCATCCCATTAGTCTTCTCCTAATTTGCTTAAGTCAATCCGAGTCTCGTAGAGACCAGTGATAGACTGGTGGATGAGAGTGGCATTGAGGATTTCAGATACAGTTGTGTATCGTTTTCGATCAACATCTTTGTCAAAAAATTTAAAGGCAGCAGGAGCACCCAAAGCAGTGAAGGTCAACAAATTGATAAATGAATTCGCTAAGATTTCTATATCTGCCTGCTCATTGTCTGCATATAAGTTCTTGATTTTCTCCAGATTTGCTTCTGCGAGGACATGTTTTTGAGAGAACTCAGATACAAGATTTAATAAATCTTTAAATTCATTTCGGTGTTTTTGAATATATTCCAAATGTTCTGGCTCATCTAGTTTATGGACGTTTTTAGCATGGTAGAGCAAGGTTGTTAAATATGCCGGAAGCGCTATTTCATTACCTTTTTGAAGTTCTTTAGCACTTGCTAACATCCGTCTGCGACCATTTTCCAGCTCAAATAAGCTATATTTAGGCAGGCAGAGGATGTTTTCTTTACGGACATTATGATAGCCTTTATTTTCAAGGAAAGTTATTGGATTATCCTCAAAAGTGGCTTTTTCCATGATCGTGATACCAACTAGAGTTTTGACAGTCTTCAGTTTTTTTGCTTTTCCTTTTTCGATATCGGCAATTAGCAAGATCGAGTAGGCGATAACAGGACTATCAAATCCCCCATATTTAGTAGTGTCCCAAAGAATATCCTTTGTTTTTCGAGGAATTAGCTTATCAGAATTTCCTTTAGGAAGGATGGACTCTTTAGAAAAGCCACCTGTTTGCTCTTCCCTCTTCTTCACAATATTCACCTGCGGAAGTGAAAGTACTTTTTTGATTGTAGCGAAATCTTTTTCCTTATTCCAAGCGATTTCTCCAGTATCCTTGGAGTATTCGATATTCTCTCTTTTTACGGTAGTTCCGTCTGCGTAATGCACCTCTTCTTTAAAGAAGTTCAACAAGTTTGAGTAGAAGAAATACTTTTCAGTTGCTTTTTCAACTTCTTTAGGATCTTTGGATCTGGAGATGTATCTCTTAAGATCGTACTTTTGATAGTCACCATAGACGAATTCAGGCTCTAGTTTAGGATATTTCTTAAGGATAGCCTTAGCAACTACTGCATTTAAATAGGCATCATGTGCGTGGTGGTAGTCATTAATTTCCCGCACCTTGTATAACCTAAATTCTTTACGGAAGTTGGAAACTAGATTGGATTTCAAAGTGATGATTTTGACAGAACGGTTCTTCTTATCCTTCACAGTCACTTCTGTATTGAAGCGAGCATCCAAAATCTGAGCAACATGTTTTGTGATTTGCCTTGTTTCAACTAGTTGGCGTTTGATGAAGCCAGCTTTGTCATGTTCTGTCAAACCACCACGTTCAGCCTTAGTCAAATTATTAAATTTACGTTCTGAAATCAATTTGGAATCCAATAATTGTTGCCAAAAAGCTTTTCTTTTTTGAACAATCTCTAAACTTGGAACATTATCAGATTTACCACGATTATCCTTTGAGCTAGTCAGGACACGGTTATCGAGCGAATCATCCTTTATAAATGCCTGTGGAATGATGTGGTCAATGTCATAGCTGCTCAGTTGGTTGATGTCAAGAGGTTCCCCAGTGTACATATCCTTCCCGTTTTGGAGATAGTAAAGGAAGAGACGGTCATTTTGAAGTTGAATATTATCTGTTGGATGTTCTTTTAATATATTTGAATCAAGCCCAGGAGCTAGATTTTTTAGTGCATTTTCAATGCGTTTATATCTTTGTTGGGAATTCTTTTTCCCTCTGGCAGTTGTCTGATTTTCGCGAGCCATTTCAATGACAATGGACTCAGGTTCGTGTCCCATAACCTTGACAAGTTCCTCAACAATCTTGATACTTTGTAAAATTCCTTTTTTAATAGCAGGGCTTCCTGGAAGTTCTTGGACAACTTGCTTCACATCATCTGTCTTACCAACCACTTGTGCTTTTTTAATTGCTTCTCTGAAAGAAAGCACATCATCATTGATTAATTGCATAAAGTTACGATTGCTGTAGCCGTCATCAATCAGATAATCAAGAATCGTTTTACCAGTTTTTTTATCACAAATACCGTTAATTAGCTTGGCAGAGAGTTTTCCCCAACCAGTATAGTGTCGACGAGTCAGTGCCTGGATTACTTTTTCATCAAAGATAGAAGCGTATTTAGCAAGGCGTTGCTTGATCATCTCGCGATCTTCAAAGATAGTTAGCGTGTGGACGATATTTTCAAGAATTGCTTCATTTTTAGGGTCATCCATAAACTCTTTATCCTTGATAATCTTGAGTAAATCATGATAAGTAGAAAGACTAGCGTTAAATTGTTTTTCAATTCCTTTTAGTTCGATTCCATCGTAACCATCAACATTGTGTAGAAACTGAATGATGTCTTTTTCAGTTACTTTTCTTTTCTCTTTGAATAATTGATTGACGATTTGCTTCTTCTGCCCACTATCAAGGAATTGATAGTCTTTCAATCCTTCTGCAATAAATTTTACTTTTGTTAATTCATTATAGACAGCAAATGTTTCATACAAGAGACTATGCTTGGGCAAAACTTTTTCTTCTGGGTGATACAAGTCATAGTTAGTCATCTTATTGATGAAGTCTTCTGCAGAGCTTGCTTTATCAACAACTTCTTCAAAATTCCAAGGTCGGATTGCTTGGTCAGAATTTCGAGTAAGCCAAGCAAAATCACGATTGCCACGAGCCAATGGGCCGACGTAGTAAGGAATACGGAAAGTTAACAGCTGTTGAATTTTTTCAGAATCTTCTTTTAAGAATGGATAATAATCACCTTGCCGATGTAGAATTGCCCTCATTTCAGTCAGATGAACTTGGTATGGAATTGTACCATTATCAAAAGTACGTTGTTTTCTTAGAAAATCCTCGCGCTTAATTTTCTCAAGGAAATAATCTGCCCCTTTAACATTATTTAAAATATTCTTGAGATATTTATAAAATTCTTCCTCAGTTGCTAATTTACCATTTCTTTTTCGTACTTTTGAATCAACTCCTACATATCCTGCATAACCATTTTTGCTATCGTCAGAAAAAACTTCAACATATTTTTCTGGAAGATTGACCTTAATGAAGTGTTTTAAAGCTGCTAAATCTTCTTCATGTTCTTTGAATCGAATGACCATTTTTGCTGATAAAGGTGCATGTGGTGATTCGTCTGAAACGATACCTGCTAATAAGATACCATCACTTAGATTTTTCACCGCAGAAAAGAGTTCGATGAAATTTTCTCCGATTAGTGCGAGGAGACTTCCAAGATCTTCTTCATAGCTCTCTGATGATATTTGTAATTTAGCATCGTTTTCTAAACTAAAGTTTGTTTTAAAATTAGGTGTCAATCCTAGAGCTAGTCCGATTAAATTACCGAATAAGGTATTCTTCTTTTCACTTGGGTAGTTCTTAAGAAGTTGTTCCTGTTTTTCAGACTTAGGGATGTTAGCGGTTAAGATTCCGGTGACATTCAGTTTGATTTTGGAAAGGGAGGTTTCTTGAACATTATCGTATTCTTCAACGAATTTTTCAAACAGTCCTTGGATGTCATTATTTTGAACTTTAAACTTGGGATTGTCAATCAAAAAATGCCCGCGGTATTTAATCATGTGAGCAAGAGCTAGATAAATCAAACGCAAATCTGCTTTTTCATTTGACTCTGCTAGTTGCTTTCTCAAATGATAAATTGTTGGAAATTGCTTATGGTATTCTTTCTCTTCTTGTAGGGTAGCAAAAATAGGATATTTACTTCCTCTTTTATCCTCAGGAACTAAAAAGGAGTCATCTAATCGATGAAAGAAACTACTATCCACCTTGCTTATTTCCTCAGAAAAGATTTCTTGAAGATAGCGCAGACGATTTTTCCGACGAGTATAGCGACGACGTGCGGTTCGTTTTAGACGTCTATCTTCAGCAGTAGTCCCTTCATCAAATAATAAAGCTCCAATCAGATTTTTCTTGATAAAGTGTTTGTCAGTATTGCCCAGAACTTTCATCTTTTTCGATGGCACCTTATAGTCATCTGTAATGACGGCCCATCCGACGCTGTTTGTCCCGATATCAAGTCCGATAGAGTAATTTTTGTTTTCCATATATACAAACCTCCTTTGTATTGAGTTATAATTTTTAAAAAATTAAGAAATGAGAGTTTTAATTAAGTCAATGCCCTCCTTCATAAACTTTATTAACTCAGTTAGAATAGCTAAATGAACTTTAGTAAATTTAAACTTTTTCAAAACTATCTCCTTAAAATATAACTGTATTTAAATTGTAGCATTTCTAATGGGAATTTCAATAAAATGAATGCTATATTTGTAGAAATCTGTTAGAATTAGTAATGAGTTGTATTTTAGTTTTAGAACTGTATTGTTTCAAATAATACTAAACTAGATTTTTTCAAAAATTTCCAGCAAGTTTTAGAGCTGTGTTGTTTACAGCTTTAAAATAGTTTTTTTATCGTATCTGTAAAATAATTTACATTTCACTTGATAATCTTTGATAAGTATAGTACAATGAAGTTGTTGGAACCATTCGAAACAACACAGCAAGTTAAAATAAGGCTTTTGTCCGTACACAACTTGAAAAAGTGAGCACCGATTCGGTGCTTTTTATTTTATTATACTAATTTATTGTACTCTTATTTTTGTTAAAAAACAAATATTTGTGTAGCGCTTTCAAGTATGATTGGGAAAGGAAATGATTGTTGTCTGTTTTGATTAAATGATTATGCAGAAAATAAGTGCCCCAGTTAGTATAGAGTAAGCAAACGAGCCTCAAAAATTTCATTTTGAGGCTCGTAATGATTTATTGTGAAGGATATGGTTTCATTCATCGTCTATTACTTTTTATGGGCCAAAAGTTGATTGATGTGGTCTACTTTTTTAGCTTCTCTTTTATAGAGGATAGTCCAGATGATGAGGTAGACAATCGCAAACTCGATAATGAGCTGGAGATAGAAGGCCCAGTGGAAGGGGAACCAACCTGCCAGAGTTGCTAATGGGATAAAGCCTACTAGCATGAGAGAAAAATGAGTAAGAGTCGCACGAAGCATGCTCCAGTCACGGCTGAATAATCGGTTGCCAAAATTGAAGAGAATACCGATGGCTGCCCAGATAAGAGTACAGTAGAGCAAGACCAGGGCACCGTGAACCTGATGTTGAAACATCACTTGGCCGATTAGAGAATCGGAACTCAGTGGGGCGTAGGTACTTGGTGCATAAATGAGTGAAAAGATGATAGAGAGGATGAGGCCGATGAGGACACCAGCAGCTGCGTCGTGAAAGATTTGTTTTTTCATAGTTCTAATTTCTCCTTGATGGTTTTTAGGTAACGGCGTGAGGAGTAGGTGAAGCTTTCGTTTTTTAGATAGATTTCTACCAGACCGTTGGGTGTTAGTTTGAGATGAGAGATAGAGTCGATATTGATGATTTCTGATTGGGAAATTTGGATAAAAGTGGTCGGCAGAATTTCAAGAACCTGATAGAGACGCAAATCAATGGTGTAGGTCTGAGATGCAGTTTCTGCTAGAACCTTCCGATTCTCGATATAGAAGCGTTGTATCTTACCAATCTTAACTAGATAGACCTGATCCTCGATTTTTCCTTTGATTGTTTCTTTTTGATCAAGATTTTCTGCGAACTCGATGACTTTCTGGACTTTTTCGGTCGGCTGAGGAGTTTGGACAATCAGTTTTTCCTCCTCGTAAGTCTCATTAATCTGTAGTTCTACTTTCATAAATTTCCCTCCTTTTCAGTTATACAAAGTTGTGATCACTTCTTGTACACCTTTATTAAACACTATTTTACGAACCATGGCAAGAGCTTTTGCCTATGTGGAGAGATTTGGAGTCTATGTGGTATTTGTATTTTCTGGTCCTATCTGAAATATGGTATAATAGCACTAATCAATTTCTAGGAAAATAGATACAGAAAGGGGCTGAAAGATGTCTCATATTATTGAATTGCCAGAGGTGCTGGCAAACCAGATAGCTGCAGGAGAGGTCATTGAACGTCCTGCCAGTGTGGTCAAAGAGTTGGTAGAAAATGCCATTGACGCGGGTTCTAGCCAGATTATCATCGAGATTGAGGAAGCAGGTCTTAAGAAGATCCAAATCACAGATAATGGTCATGGAATTGCCCACGATGAGGTGGAGTTGGCCCTGCGTCGCCATGCGACCAGTAAGATAAAAAATCAAGCAGATCTCTTTCGGATTCGGACGCTTGGTTTTCGTGGTGAAGCCCTGCCCTCTATTGCTTCTGTCAGTGTCTTAACTCTGTTGACGGCGGTGGATGGTGCGAGTCATGGGACCAAGTTAGTCGCGCGTGGAGGTCAAGTTGAGGAAATCATCCCAGCGACTAGTCCCGTGGGGACCAAGGTTTGTGTAGAGGACCTCTTTTTCAATACGCCTGCTCGCCTCAAGTATATGAAGAGCCAGCAGGCGGAGTTGTCCCATATCATTGATATTGTCAACCGTCTGGGCTTGGCCCATCCTGAGATTTCTTTTAGTTTAATCAGTGATGGCAAGGAAATGACACGAACAGCAGGAACTGGTCAGCTGCGCCAAGCTATTGCTGGGATCTATGGTTTGGCTAGTGCCAAGAAGATGATAGCCATTGAGAACTCGGATCTGGACTTCGAAATTTCAGGTTTTGTGTCCTTGCCTGAGTTAACTAGGGCCAATCGCAATTATATCAGCCTCTTCATCAATGGCCGTTATATCAAGAACTTCCTGCTCAATCGTGCAATTCTTGACGGCTATGGCAGTAAGCTCATGGTGGGGCGTTTTCCACTGGCTGTCATTCACATTCATATCGATCCTTATCTGGCGGATGTCAATGTGCATCCGACCAAGCAAGAGGTGCGGATCTCTAAGGAAAGAGAGCTGATGGCACTTGTCTCAGAAGCTATTTCAAATAGTCTTAAAGAACAGACCTTAATCCCTGATGCCTTGGAAAATCTTGCCAAATCTACCGTACGCAATCGTGAAAAAGTAGAGCAGACCATTCTTCCACTCAAAGAAAATACGCTTTACTATGAAAAAATAGAGGTAACAAGACCCAGTCAAGCTGAGGTAGCTGATCATCAGGTTGAATTAACTGAGGATGGGCAGGATTTAACCTTGTTTGCCAAGGAAACCTTGGACCAGTTGACCAAGCCGGGCAAACTCCATTTTGCAGAGAGAAAAGCAGCTAACTATGATCAACTAGACCATCCAGAGCTAGACCTTGCCAGCCTCGATAAGGCTTATGACAAGCTGGAGAGAGAAGAATCATCAAGCTTCCCAGAGTTGGAATTTTTTGGACAAATGCACGGGACTTATCTCTTTGCCCAAGGTCGAGATGGGCTCTACATCATAGACCAGCACGCGGCTCAGGAAAGGGTCAAGTACGAGGAATACCGTGAAAGCATTGGGAATGTTGACCAGAGTCAGCAGCAACTCCTAGTACCTTACATCTTTGAGTTTCCTGCGGATGATGCCCTTCGTCTTAGAGAAAGAATGCCTCTCTTAGAGGAAGTGGGCGTCTTTCTAGCAGAGTACGGAGAAAATCAATTTATCCTGCGTGAACATCCTATTTGGATGGCAGAGGAAGAAATCGAGTCTGGTATCTATGAAATGTGCGACATGCTACTCTTGACCAAGGAAGTTTCGATCAAGAAATACCGAGCAGAGCTGGCTATCATGATGTCCTGCAAGCGGTCTATCAAGGCCAATCACCGTATCGATGACCACTCAGCCAGACAGCTCCTTTATCAGCTCTCTCAATGCGACAACCCATATAACTGTCCTCATGGACGTCCTGTTTTGGTGCATTTCACCAAGTCGGATATGGAAAAAATGTTCCGACGCATTCAGGAAAATCATACTAGCCTCCGTGAGTTGGGGAAATATTAAGAGTGGGGCTATTTTGCAGAATCATCTTGTATAAATAAAATAAGATTCCTGTTTCTAGTAAAGGTGAGACAGGAATCTTTTAATATGCTTAAAAAATCATGTAGTTCGAAAACTGCTGGTACTTAGTGAAGTGAATCTGATTCTGAACATCGTAACGATTTATCAGGAAGATTCCATTTGAAGTAGTCTGTTTCAGGTGCTCTAAAGAAGGGGGAATATGCTAAAAGAAGGAGAATTTTCTAGAAAGAGAAGCGCTTGCAAAGGTAGTTGTAAAGTAGTATACTAGGATTAAACTATGGAAACGTTTGCATAGAATTGAGATGATAAGAGACAATTTAGGAGACAAAACAATGGAATTGACAGCCATTTACCACAGACCAGAGTCGGAGTATGCTTATCTTTATAAAGACAAGATAATGCACATTCGTATCCGGACCAAGAAAGATGATATTGACAGCATCAACTTACATTATGGAGATCCTTTTATCTTTATAGAGGAACGTTATGAAGCAATCAAGAAGATGACCAAAATCACCTCCGATGCTTTGTTTGATTACTGGCAAGTGGAGGTTACGGTCGGCTATGCACGACTCCAGTATCTCTTTGAACTCAAGGATAAGCAAGGTCAGACAATCTTATATGGCGATAAGGGATGTGTTGAAAATACGCTAGAAAACCTTCATTACGAAGGAAACGGCTTTAAGCTTCCTTATATCCATGAGATTGATGCTTGCCATGTTCCTGACTGGGTAGCTGAGACGGTATGGTATCAGATTTTCCCAGAACGTTTTGCCAATGGCAATCCTGAGATTTCTCCCAAAGGGGCGCTAGCTTGGGATTCCTCTATCAAACCACAGACGAGTGATTTCTTTGGTGGTGATTTACAGGGCATTATTGACCATCTGGATTACTTGCAAGACTTGGGCATTACAGGCCTTTATCTCTGTCCAATATTTGAGTCTCCGAGCAATCACAAGTACAATACGACGGATTATTTCGAAATTGACCGTCATTTTGGAGACAAGGAGACCTTCCGTCAACTGGTGACAGAAGCTCATCAGAGAGGGATGAAAATCATGCTGGACGCTGTTTTCAATCATATAGGAGACCAGTCTCCACAGTGGCAGGATATTCTCAAACATGGTGAAGATTCCGTTTATAAAGACTGGTTCCATGTTCAAGACTTCCCAGTGACCAAGGATAAGATTGCAAATCCAAGAAAGCTCCCTTACCATACCTTTGCCTTTGCCAGCTATATGCCCAAGTTAAATACGGCAAATCCTCAAGTTAGGGACTATTTGCTAAGAGTTGCGACTTACTGGATTGAAGAGTTTGATATCGATGCTTGGCGCTTGGATGTGGCCAATGAAGTCGATCACCAATTTTGGCGAGATTTCCGGAAGGCTGTCTTGGCTAAAAAGCCTGACCTTTATATTCTTGGAGAAGTCTGGCACACGTCTCAGCCTTGGTTAAATGGTGATGAGTTCCATGCGGTCATGAACTATCCTCTCTCTGATAGTATCAAGGATTATTTCTTGCGTGGGGTCAAGAAGACCAATCAATTTATCGATGAGATCAATGGTCAATCTATGTATTATAGACAACAGATTTCGGAAGTGATGTTTAATCTTCTGGATTCGCACGATACGGAGCGCATTTTGGCTACTGCAAAAGGAAACGTCCAACTGGTCAAGTCTGCCCTAGCCTGCCTCTTTTTACAAAGGGGAACACCGTGTTTCTACTATGGAACCGAGTTAGAATTAGACGGAGGGCCGGATCCAGATTGTCGTCGTGTGATGCCTTGGGAACGCGTTTCCGACAGCAATGAGATGCTCGATTTTATGAAGAAATTGATTCAGCTTCGCAAGGATGTTTCAGATATTATCCAGCATGGAAAATATATTCTAGAAGAAATCAAGCCGGATGTGCTAGTTCTAGAATGGAATTATGATGGTCAAAAGGTCCAAGCCATTTTTAACCAATCAACTGAAAACTATCTTGTAGATCGTGATTCTGTAGTGCTAGCCAGTCATTGTCAAGAAACAGACGAGGGTCTTTCTATTTTACCGAACGGTCTTGCGGTCTGTTATCAAGCTCCTGAAATTTCGTCTAGTATCTGATTTGGAAATAGAGAGAAGTATTTTCTGCTCGATCAACTACAATATAGGCAGATGGTTTTCACGACAATCTAAAAACTGTAGGAAAATTGAAAAGATTGAGTTTTGACTTGCTCAGAACTAGGTCTTTTTCATTTTACCTTACTTTGTTTGCCGAGGTGATAGACGGACAGTCTGTTCCGTCTTTTCTAGACTACCAAACAAATAAAAAATTGTCCTGCCCTCAGAAGCAAATGCAGCTTTTAGGGGGCAGGACAATGTGATTTCTTCTTATCTTTAGGTGATTTGGATGATGTTTATTTTACTCCTTTTTAGTTTTTACTAAGAAAGTAGCTGTTAAGACCAAACTGAGACCAGCTAAGAAGAGGAGTGGATTTCTTTCTTCCCCAGTTGCAGGGAGTTTTTCTTGATGAACACTATCAGTCGTGTGTACCAGTGCCTCTGTCTCTGTTGTAGTTGGTTTTTCATGTGGGTTTACAACCTCAACAGTTGGTGAGCTTGTAGTGTTGTAGACAACTGCATAAGTACTAACGTTATTGGTCAAAAATTCAAGCATGCCATCTCGGATAGTAAAGTCCTGTGGTTCTAACTCTCTAGTCGGAGTGAGGTAGTAGACTCCTTGCACTTCTCCTGAAACTGGTAAGCGAACTAAGACTTGGTTCTGTAGTTGGACATTGTGATTTTCCTTATTTTTGAGCTGGAAACCATATGCATCGTATGTCTTACCAAAGAGTTCTTGGGCTAGCACTCGTCGGCTTGCTAAGTGGGCAACGTCTTCCAAGTCAGTAGCTCCACCGATGATTTCGACCCCCGTCTTTTTATCTTTCAAGGTGCGCAACTGATACTCAGGTCGAGTGAGGGTTGGAGCAGCCTGATCTCCACTAGTTCCGATAGGGTCAGTGTACTCAGGTTTTTCTACTATTGGAGCTTCCTCTTGCCCTGCGGTTCCGATAGGGTTGGTGTATTCAGGTTTCTCAACAGTAGGAGCTTCCTCTTGACCCGCCGTTCCGATAGGGTCAGTGTACTCAGGTTTTTCTACTATTGGAGCTTCCTCTTGCCCTGCAGTTCCGATAGGCTCAGTATATTCCGGAATTTCAACAGTAGGAGCTGGTTCGTCCCCCTTGCTTGTAGTTGGTTGTTTCTCGTCAACCTTTTTCTCATCCTTTTTAGTAAAGACGGCTACGACAGGACTGCTTGTGGTAGTTCCTTGAATGGCATAAGCTGCAATCGCTTTTCCGATTTGTCGATCAGTACCGTCAGGGATTGGGATTTGAACTTGATTGTCTCGGATTGATAGCACGGTCTGATCCCCACTTGTAACCAGATGCGTTTCGTCCACTTTGCGCAAGACTAGAGGATCTTTGACACCTGGGAAGGTCACAGCGATGGCTTCCCAATCTCCAGATGGTAGGGTTAAGGAAATTTCTTTGTCATTTTCCTTAAGAGGAGCGATACTTGGGCTATCTATACCAACAGCAGGGGCTTTGATGATATCAAAGGAGTCTAGAGAAATTTTCTTGCGACCTTCTGGTGAATCTGGGTCAACACGTAACGTTAGGGTGTGCGGACCGTCAGCAAGGTTTGTAAATTCGCCAATAAAGGCTCTCTTTTCAGTAGCACCTGAAGTGTAGAAGTCTAGACTTGGCATTTCTTTGCCATCTAGTGTAACACGCGCTCGTCCAAGGGCAAGGCTCTTCAAACCATAGATACGAATACCTGTACCAGTAAAGGAAATAGTTGCCTGAGCTTCTGAAGCTGCACTAGAGTTGCTGTTGTTGATGTCAGCGTATTTTTCCGTACCTCCGTAGAGTTCAGGGTCAGACCAGTCCTTAAACTGGGCGCCATACTGGATGCGCGAATCACGATCATCCATTTTTTCAATCGTGTTGCCTGTTCCTGCTAGGATCTTGAAGTAGTCTAATGAAATTTTCGAGCGTTCACTTCCACGTCCCTTGTGCTCACGTTTAACGCTAAGAGTCAATGTGTGAGGTCCGTCAGATAATCCTGTGAAGCGACCGATGAGGCTACCTTTTTCAGTTGCCCCAGCAGTGTAGAAATCAAGTTCGCCGACCTCTTTGCCATCAATTTTAGCAGTGGCAAGACCTAGTTCAGATGATTTTAGTCCATAGATTTCGATACCAACACCATTGAAAGGAATGGTAGCAGTGATATCTTCGTCTGTGTAGTCACCTTTTGAAAGGTCAGCAAATTTTTCTGTTCCTCCAAATAATTCTGAGTCTGCCCAGTTTCCAAAGGCAGCACCGTACTGGATACGGTTATCTCGGTCGTCCATCAATTCACTAGGGGTTTCTACAGTGACCTGTTCAGATACTTGTGTGGAAACTTCGCCCAGCATCGCCTTGACGGTATAAACATAGGCGAGTTGAGGATTTAGTGATCGGTCGATAAAGTTAGTTTGATTGGTTATAAATTCTCTAGTTGTAGAGGTTTGTCCAGATTCATCTTTTACTTGTCTTTGGATGATATAGTGGCTAGCACCTTCTACTTGGTTGAAGGTGAGTTCGGCAGTGACCCCATTTTGTCGAACTGCTGTCAGACTGGTTACACGACCAGGGAAATGTTCAAAGGTAATGACATCACCTTTTTGTGTTGCCAGTTGGATGCGGCCATCTTTGAGGACAGTTGCCTTGACTGCTTTGCCATTGACCTTGATTTGGCTGGCTTCGATATTTGGATAGTCTACAACCAAGTCTCCACCGACATTTGACAGGAAGGACAAGCTTTGAAGGTTTTTATCTTTCCACTTCATGCTGACTTCAAAGTTACCACGGGCAATCAAGCCAGAAACTTGCCCGTCTTTCCAAGCATCTGGAAGGGCTGGCAATGGTGCAATATAGCCGGTATGAGATTGCAGGAGCATTTCTGCCATACCACTAGTTGCTCCAAAGTTTCCGTCAATTTGGAATGGCGCGTGGGTATCCCAAAGGTTTTCTAGGGTTGAGTATTTGAGCTGTTCAGCGAGTAAGCGATGGGCACGATTACCGTCCAAGAGGCGAGCCCAGAGGTTGATTTTATTGGCCTTAGACCAACCAGTACCACCATCTCCACGGTGATTGAGGGTAGCACGCGCAGCTTCTAGGTATTCAGCTTGATCTTTGCTAAAGAGCGTACCAGGGAAGAGACCAACCAGATGAGAAACGTGACGGTGGTTATTTTCAATCCCTTCATTGGTGAATTGTGGACTGTCCTCCTCGTACCATTCCTTGATACGTCCTTCTTTGTTGATGTGAAGTGGTTTGAGTTTGTCAAATTTAGCCTTGACCTCTGTGACTAAGTCTTGGTCGACATTCAGATGGTTAGCGACTTCCATGTAGTCGTGGAATAGCTGCCAGACTAGCGACTGGTCAAAGGTATTTCCGATGGTGATGGTACCGTGTTCTGGTGAGTAGGATGGAGAAGACACCCAACGGTCGCTGGCTTGATCATAGTGCAAGAAGGAGTTCCAGAACTTGGCAGTTTCCTTGAGCATAGGATAAATCTTTTCTTTGAGATAAGTCTCGTCCTTGGTGAATTTATAGTAGTCATAGACGTTCTGCATCATCCAAGCATTAGCAGCTGGAGACCACCCCCAATAGTAATTCCAACCAGGAGTAGTCCAGCCAAATGGAGTTGCCTGAGTGTGGACCAGCCAACCATTTTCTTGTCCGTCTTTGGATTCGATACCTGCGTATTCCTTGGCAGCGATACGACCATAATAGCGCATGTCGTCAATATAATTGATCATTGGCTTGGCTGTTTCAGCAAGGTTGCTCATGTATGCTGGCCAATAGTTCATTTGCAAATTGACATTGAGGTGGTAGTCAGCATTCCAAGGTGGATTGTCTACAGCATTCCAGACTCCTTGTAGATTGGCAGGAAGGGCATCTGTCCGATCACGAGACGAGCTAATCAATAAATAACGTCCGTATTGGAAGAAGAGTTCTTCCAATTTTTGCCCTTTTTCTGGGTTATAGCTTTGAAGGGCCTCTTTCGTCGTTTGAGTAGTCTTACTTCCACCTAGATTTAGTTTAACGCGGTTAAAGAGACTTTGATAATCCTTGATATGGTCCTTTTTAAGTGTCTCGTAGTCTTTGGCCTTAGCGGCTTCTACAATACCCTTAACTGTTTTTTCGAGGTCGATGTCTTTTCGATAGTTGGTTTTTGGATTTTGAGCAAAGTTAGTCTTGGCACTGAGATAGAGGGTCGCATAACTTGCGCCTGTGACGGTTAGAGTCTCATTCTGAACAGTGACTTTTCCGTCCGTTTTAATTCCTAGATAGGATGCAAATTTGAGGCCGTTATCTTTGACAGTCCCTTTTAGAAGGATTCCATTTTCATCTGTAGTGACATGACCGTTCTTATAGTTGGAATATTCCCAAGAGTAGTTGCCATTAGCAAGCAAGTCTTCTGTCAAGCTGTTCCAAAGGGTAAAGTCAAGCGTCTTGTTTCCTTTTTTGGTTAAGTGGGTCACGGTGACATCATCAGGATAGCTGGAGAAGGTTTCGCGTTTGAAGGTAGTCCCATCTTGGGTATAAGAAGTAGTCGTAGTAGCTTCTGTGATATCCAAACTGCGGTGATAGTCTGTTACAGTATCAAGCCCTTTCTTCTGGTTATTAAAGACCATGAATATATCCCCAAAGGCTAGGTAGCGACCATACTGGGCGTTGTTTGGTCCAACTAGATTTTGTTCAGCTAGTTGTTTGGCTTTTTGGCGGTCTCCATCTTCGAGAGCTTTACGAATCTCTGCCAAGACCTTATAGCGATCCTTGTAGTTCCCTCCGTTATAATCGGTGCTATCAGGTTGGGGACCTCCTGACCAGAGGGTCTTTTCGTTATACTGAATTCTCTCTTCACCAATTAGACCAAAGACCTTGGCTCCCATCTCGCCATTTCCGACTGGAAGGGCTTGTTTTTCCCAACCATCATAGGAAGGAGCTGTTGGCTGATCATAGTTGAGTTGATAGTTTTCTTGCTTTGTCACAGGTAGCTCGGTATTTTTATTCTCCTTATTTTCTTTAGCTTCCACAATGGCTTCTTCACTAGCTTGACGATTTGTTGTCTGAGTCTCCTCAGTTGCCTTGCTTTCGGGAACTGGACTCTCAGCTAGAGGTGGCTCTGTAGTCTCAGTAGCTTCAACTGCTCTGGGTTCGCTATCAGGCTTAGTGCTAGTTTCGACTGAGGTCTGTTCAGTTTGTTTGACCTCAATACTATCAGCGGAGACAGTGTGGCTGGCTAGAAAAACAGCTCCCAACAAAACAGAAGCAGTCCCAACTGTCAGTTTGCGGATGCTGTAGCGACAGGATTTCTCCCAAAATCTTTTGTCCATAGGAATCTCCCTCTTCTTTCTTGTAAGCGTATACATTTTTATTTTAAAAAAAACTTACAAAAAATAAGTTGTTTATTATTGTTTATGTTCTTAATATAGCAAAATAGTCAAAATAGTGCAACCTTTTTGACAGAGATTTGTAGAAGTTGTTTGGGTTTTTCTTGCTTGTATCCTTGTGGGAGAGTGAAGGTCAGCTATCCAGAGGGGGAATTGTATTGATAACGGCACTAACGTGGTCAATACAAAAAGCCCGCATTCTAATCCTATGTGAGGATTTGGATACGGACTGATTGCTGAGACTTATTTTAAGTAAGTTTGACTTATTCTACCTTACTGGGCCAAGCATTCATACCACCTTCTACATTGGTAACGGTGAGACCTTGGGCACTGAGAAATTGACAGGCAGAGGCGGAGCGCACTCCACCTTGACAAATGACATGGTATTCATGGTCCGGTTTGAGTTCTTTGTAGCCTTGCTCCAAGGTACTTAACGGAAGATTTTTTGCACCTGGTGCATGTCCTGCTTGGAATTCATGTACTTCACGGACATCGATAAGATCTAGATTTTCATTTTGATATTTTTCATAAAAGTCAGCCATGCTGATATTAGTTACCATATTCTACTCCTTCTGGGTTAGCCATTTTGTATAGTGAATAAGCGCCGTCAAGGTTTTGGACGGTAAATCCTGCTTGCTTGAGGATACGCTCTGCGATATAGCTGCGCAAACCACTGTGGCAGCTAACGATGTAGGCTTGGTTCTTGTCCAGTTCATCCAAGCGTTCCCGTAGTTCGTTTAAGGGGATATGGATGGTATCGACTTTGAGTCGACCACTTTGGAATTCGCCACTTGTCCGTACATCTAGGAATTTCTTTCCCTTAGCCAGTTCGTCTTCGAGCTGGTACCATTGAATATTGTCGCTGAGACCTTCGATAAGGTTCAAGGCTGCGTAGCCCAGCATATTGACGGGGTCCTTAGCAGAGCCAAATGGTGGCGCATAGGTAAACTCCAATTCTGGTAAATCAAAGACGGTGAGATTTCCCTTAATAGCAGTTGCCAGGATATCGATTCGCTTGTCAACACCTTTCTTCCCAACTCCTTGGGCACCATAGATTTTTCCAGTGGTTGGTTCAAAGAGGAGCATCAAGGTCATATCAGTAGCGCCTGGATAATAACCAGCGTGGTCTTTTCCGCTGACATGAAGCGCCTTGTAAGGAAGTTGATTCATGCTAAGGATACGTTCGCTGAGACCAGTCGAAGCAGCTGTCATATCAAAGACACGAACGATCGCAGTGCCGATACTGCCCTTGTTGGTACGACCGAGTCCTGCGATGACGTCCGCTACTTGGCGTCCCTGACGATTGGCGGGAGAAGCTAGAGAGATGAGAGCGTCTTGGCCCGTAATCTCTTGCTTGACGACGATGGCATCCCCAACTGCAAAAATATCTTTTTGACTGGTTTCGTAATGTTCATCGACCAGGATCCCACCACGGAGTCCCAGTTCAATCCCCGCAGCTTTTGCTAGTCCGTTTTCAGGTTCAACACCGACAGAAAGGATGGTGAGGTCAGAAGTGATCTTTTGACCGTTTTCGAGAACGATGATTTTTCCTTGGTCTTCAAATCGAGTTGCAGACTGAGAAGTGATAACGCGAACGCCGTTTTTAACCAATTCTGCTTGGATAAAGGCTGCCATTTCTTGATCCAATGGTGGTAAGACATGGGGTGCTTTCTCAACGATAGTAACTTGCAATCCACGTTTTGTCAGGTTTTCAGCCATTTCAAGCCCGATAAAGCCTGCACCGATAACGACAGCTTCTTTTGGATGATTGTCCAAGGCTGCCATAATTTCATCGAGATCGGGAACATTGCGAAGCGTGTAGGCGTTCTTAGCTTCTGCCAAGCCTTCAATGGTAGGAACAAATGGTTTAGCTCCTGGGGAGAGGATCAACTTGTCGTAGCTTTCTGTGAATTCCTGTCCATCGTGTCGCACTGTCACAGTGTGTTCTGTTGGCGAAATCTGGATGACCTCGTGAAATGGTCGCACATCGAGATTAAAGCGTGCTTTGAGACTTTCAGGAGTTTGGACCAATAAACTATCACGGTTTGCAATTTCTCCTGAAACATAGTAAGGAAGTCCGCAGTTTGCAAAGGAAACAAAGGGACCTTTCTCAAAAATAGTGATTTCAGCGTCTTCCATGAGACGTCTGAGACGGGTTGCTGCTGACATACCGCCTGCAACTCCCCCGACAATGATAATTTTCATTGACTTTCTCCTTTATACATCTAGATGACCTTACCTGTCCAAGCACTCATACCGCCTCGGACATTGATGACATCGTAGCCTTTTTTCTTTAGCTTCTTCGCAGCTAGTTTGCTTCGCACACCAGAATGGCAAATGACATAGAGTGTTTCTTTTGTCTCAGGTGTGTAAGATCCGATTTCGGTTAGAGGGACATTCTTGGCATTTTTGATATGACCTCTGCGGAATTCTGTAGGTGTTCGAACATCCAGTAGCTGAATCGGTTCTCTGAGTTTAGCTTCTAACTCGCTGGTAGAAATACTGTCAATTTTTGTAAATAATAAGTGAAACATAGGCACCTCCAAATATACCCTTATGGGGTATATTAAACCATGAAGTAAAGCTTTTGTCAAGCAAGTTGTTTTGAGTTGGGATGGGGATTTGTTTTGAGAGACTGGAAAGCAAGCTATTCTTGACCTTTCAAAGTCTTTTTGATATGATGGCATCAAACTAAGTGTGAGGTGCTAAGATGACCAGTGAATACCAGAAAATGATAGCAGGAGAGCCCTATCATCCGTTTGACCCTGAGTTGCGTGCGCTCGCTCAGACTGCACGCCAGAAGCAGGCGGATTTCAACCAGGAGCTAGACCCCTTGAAAGGGGCGGATATTATCAAGACTTGGTTTGGTTCAACTGGGGAAAATCTCTATGTTAATCCACGTCTGGTGGTCGATTATGGAGTCAATATCCATCTAGGGGAAAATTTTTATTCTAATTGGAATTTGACCATGCTGGATGTTTGTCCGATTCGCATTGGTAACAGTGCCATGATTGGCCCCAATTGTCAGTTTTTAACCCCACTCCATCCACTGGATCCGTATGAACGCAATTCAGGGGTCGAATACGGCAAGCCCATCACCATCGGAGATAATTTCTGGGCTGGAGGTGGCGTCATTGTCCTTCCTGGAGTGACACTAGGAAATAATGTCGTCGCTGGAGCAGGGGCCGTGATTACCAAGTCCTTTGGAGACAATGTTGTCCTAGCTGGGAATCCTGCGCGTGTTATCAAGGAAATACCAGTAAAAGAAAACTAAAAAGAACAGCCCAGGCTGTTCTTTTTATGAACTCTAATCTTATAAATTTTTCTTCTTTTTGGCTTTCTTGGTCAAGGAGACATGGCACTGGGGATGTTGGTTTTAAAAACTATTAAATACATTTTAGTACTCTCAAATTGTTTCTAGTAGCCCTTTCAAAAGAATACTAAGCGAAACTAAATTTAAGGAAACTTTCAGAAAAGTTTTAGTTTCGTTTCAGAAATCTTCTGTAGACTGTCTAGCTATATCATACGAAGGAGAGGAAAAAGGTATGAAATCAAAAAAATGGTCCCTACTTGCAACGAGTTTAACGGCAATGGTGCTGATTGCAGCATGTGCCCAGTCAACAACTACATCTAATACCAATGCAACAACAACTTCAACAAAGGCAAATCAAACTTCCTATTTTACAGAAAAGGACTATGATACTTCTTATGATGAAAGCACAGCTTCTAAGATTGAGCTATCTGGCTCATCTGCAGACGTCTCTGGAGATGGGGTGACAGTCTCTGGCTCAACAGTGACCATCACAAAATCTGGAACCTACGTGATTTCAGGTCAGTCTGACGGAGTTCAGATCAAGGTCGAGGCAGATAAGTCGGCAGATGTTCACCTAGTCTTAAAAGGTGCGACCATGACCAATACCAATGTAGCGATATCTGCGACATCAGCTGGCCATGTCTACCTGACTCTGGCAGCAGGAACCACCAACAGTCTCTCTGACTCAAGCTCTAACAGTGATGAAAAAGCCGACGCAGCTCTCTTTTCTAAGGTGGATTTAACCATCAACGGGAAGGGAACTCTTAATGTAGAAGGAAAGAAAAATAATGGTATTAAGGTCAACGACACCCTCCACATCACGGGTGGAAGCTATAACATCACAGCAGTTGGCGATGCCTTTAATGTCAATGATGAACTCAACATTACTGGTACGACCATGACCATCGATGCTAAAGAAGACGGAGTCAAGGTGGACAATGATGAGGATACTTCAGTCGGAACCATGTACCTATCTAGCAACAACATCACCGTTACAGCAGGAGACGATGGCATCCACGCTTCTGGAGACCTTGTCATTGATAGTGGGACCTACACCGTCAAGAATTCGACAGAAGGGGTAGAAGGAAAATCCATCACCATAAACGACGGCGATATCAATGTCTATGCGACAGATGATGGAGTCAATGCAGCCAACAAAAATGCCCAACAGAGTGAAATCTTCTTCACCATGAATGGCGGGAACCTGACAGTAGAAGTTGGTCAAGGGGATACAGACCCAATCGACTCAAACGGTAATATCACGGTCACAGGCGGAACCATTAAAATGATTGGTCAAACAGGTTTTGACTATGATGGAACAGCGACCTACACAGGTGGAGACATCTACCTCAATGGAGAAAAACAAACGGAAATCGTCAACTCTATACCTGGAGGCGGTGGACCCGGTGGTGGACCTCAAGGGGGCGGTCCAGCCTCTGGCGGACAAGGATAATAAAAATTCTCCTTTCTCGAGAGAGAGGGGAGAATTTTGTGTTGTTACTAGAGGAAATGTAAAGACTCCTCCTTGACACTCCGTCAGCTTTTGATACAATAGTATAAAATTAGAGGAGGTAGGCTATGATTCAGAAACATGCGATTCCTATTTTAGAGTTTGATGACAATCCTCAGGCGGTCCTTATGCCAACGCATGAGGAGTTAGACTTAAAGTTGCCAAAGAAGTGTATCTATGCATTTTTGGAGGAGGAGATTGACCGCTATGCTCAGGAAGTAGGGGCGGAGTGTGTTGGTGAGTTCGTTTCTGCCACCAAAACGTATCCAGTATATGTCATGAGCTACAAGGATGAGGAGATCTGTCTAGCTCAAGCGCCCGTTGGTTCTGCCCCAGCAGCCCAGTTTATGGATTGGTTGATTGGATATGGTGTGGAGCAAATCATTTCCACTGGTACTTGTGGAGTCTTAGCTGATATAGAGGAAAATGCCTTTCTCATCCCTGTTCGCGCTCTGCGAGATGAGGGGACCAGCTACCACTATGTAGCGCCTTCTCGTTATATGGAGATGCAGATTGAGGCGATCTCTGCCATTGAGCAAGTCTTAGAAGCCAGAGGCATTCCTTATGAGGAGGTCATGACCTGGACGACAGATGGTTTTTACCGAGAGACAGCTGAAAAGGTTGCCTATCGCAAGGAAGAAGGCTGTGCTGTTGTGGAGATGGAGTGCTCTGCTCTTGCGGCAGTAGCCCAGCTACGTGGGGTTGTATGGGGAGAGTTGCTCTTTACCGCAGATTCTTTAGCAGATCTAGACAACTACGACAGTCGTGACTGGGGCTCAGAAGCTTTTGATAAGGCACTCGAACTCTGTCTTGCCATTGTGCACCACATGTGAGTGTTCTGACTGTTTTTATGGTAGAATGTAGTTATGTTATTCAAATCTTTTTTGGAAAAAATCAAGACGACATTGGGACGTTTATCGCCAGCCCGTCGCATATTTTTAAGTTTTGCTCTGGTTATCCTCCTAGGCTCACTCCTTTTAAGCCTTCCCTTTGTGCAAGCAGCAACGTCACAAGCGACCTACTTTGACCATCTCTTTACGACTGTGTCCATGGTCTGTGTGACAGGGCTCTTCACCCAGCCGGTGGCCTCTACTTACAATATCTGGGGCCAGTTGATCTGCATGATCTTGATCCAGATTGGTGGTTTGGGGCTCATGACTTTTATCGGAATCTTTTATATCCAAGGCAAGCAAAAGCTTAGTCTTCGTGGTCGTGAAACCATTCAAGAAAGTTTTAGTTATGGGGAAACTCAGTCTCTAAAGGACTTTATCCGCTCGATCTTTCTGACGACTTTTCTGGTGGAAGGACTCGGTGCCTTTCTCTTGAGTTTCCGCTTTATTCCTGAATTTGGCTGGGGACGAGGGATTTTAACCTCTATCTTTTTGGCTATTTCAGCTTTCTGCAATGCTGGATTTGATAATTTTGGAAGTACGAGTTTGGTAGCCTTTCAAACGGACCCCTTAATCAATCTAGTGATTGCAGGTTTGATTATCACGGGTGGGCTAGGATTTATGGTCTGGTTTGATTTAGCGACCCAGTTTGGGAAAAAGAAAAAACGCCGTCTGCGTTTCCATACTAAGCTAGTTCTCTTTTTAACAGCGGGAATTCTGCTCTTTGGAACAGTATCGACTCTCTTAATTGAGTGGAACAATCCTGGGACGATTGGAAATCTCAGCGCTCCAGAGAAACTGCTGGTTAGTTTCTTCCAGACCGTCAGCATGAGAACGGCAGGCTTTGCTTCAATTGACTACACCCAGGCTCGACCAGTTACCTTACTGATTTACATCTTGCAGATGTTTCTGGGCGGGGCACCTGGAGGGACAGCAGGGGGGCTCAAGATTACGACCTTCTTTGTCTTGTTGGTCTTTGCTCGTAGCGAACTATTGGGCTTGCCTCATGCCAATGTGGCTCGGAGGACCATTGAACCCCGAACTGTGCAAAAATCTTTCAGTGTCTTTATTATCTTCTTGCTAACATTCTTGCTGGGCTTGATCCTACTAGGGATAACAGCAGAGGGAAATCCGCGCTTCATCTACCTCATGTTTGAGACCATTTCAGCCCTTGCGACTGTTGGGGTAACGGCAAATTTAACGCCGGAGTTAGGTAAGTTAGCCCTCAGTATCGTTATGTTGCTGATGTTTATCGGCCGTATTGGCCCCTTGACACTATTGGTCAGTGTAGCAGAATATCAGCCAGATAAGAAAGATTTGATTCACTATATGAAAGCAGATATCACCATTGGATAAGAAAGGAAGAACGATGTCAGATCGAACGATTGGAATTTTAGGCTTGGGAATTTTTGGGAGTAGTGTTTTGGCTGCCCTTGCCAAGCATGATATGAATATCATTGCTATTGATGACCACGAGGAACGCATTAATCAATTTGAACCTGTGCTAACTCGTGGTGTAGTTGGAGATATCACGGATGAAGAACTCCTTCTATCGGCTGGGATTGACACCTGCGATACCGTAGTCGTCGCAACGGGTGAAAATCTAGAGTCCAGTGTTCTTGCGGTTATGCACTGCAAGAGTCTAGGGGTTCCGACCGTCATTGCCAAGGTCAAAAGCCACATAGCTAAAAAAGTTCTAGAAAAAATTGGCGCGGACTCGGTCATCTCACCAGAGTTTGAAATGGGGCGCTCATTAGCGCAGACAATCCTCTTTCATAACAGCGTGGATGTCTTTCAGCTGGATAGGAATGTTTCGATTGTCGAGATGAAAATTCCCCAATCGTGGACTGGTAAAAGCCTCAGTCAGTTAGATTTACGTGGGCGATACAACCTCAACGTACTAGGTTTTCGTGCCTATGAAAATGCTCCTCTGGATGTCCAATTTAGCCCCAATGACCTCTTGCAGCCAGACACCTATATCATGGCAGTCATTAATAACCAACATTTGGATACTTTAGCAGAGCTGAGTGAGTAGAAGAGGAAGGACAACTATTTTTTCAATAACTATTGAGTCAATATAAGTATTTTATAAGAGGGATTTAAGAAAAATTTTAACTTTTTCTTAATCCTTTTTAATTTTAGGAGATTATACTAGAGTCATCAAAAAAAGAAAGTTCTGAGGAGAATCCTATGAAATTCAATCCAAATCAGAGATATACTCGTTGGTCTATTCGCCGTCTCAGTGTCGGTGTCGCTTCAGTTGTTGTAGCCAGTGGCTTTTTTGTCCTAGTTGGTCAACCAAGTTCTGCACGTGCTGATGTCGTCAATCCGACTCCTGCCCAAGTCGTACCAGACGCTGCTTCGGTGAGTGAAAAGAGTAACTTACCAGCAGAGGTTCTCAAAAAAGCAGTTGATGTAGCTCTTCCTTCAGAACAGTCTATTCCAACACCTAAAGCAAGTGTGGATACGACAAGCTCTTCAGAAAAAGCGGACGTAACTGCTAAAGAGCCGGAAGTAGCGCCAAAAGAAGAAGTGCAAGCACAACCTGACTCTAAGAAACAAACAGAAGATGCAGTTAAACCTGTGGAAAGTCCTGCGTCTACAGTTTCTGGACAAGAACGTGAAGCCAGTGAAGCGCAAGCAGCAACTACTCCAGCTGAAGTGCAAAAAGGTGTGGCTGACAATACCAAAGATACAGTAGATGTCCCAGCTTCTTACTTGGATAGAGCTAATTTCCCAGGACCATTTACAGCTGGTGTCAACCAAGTCATCCCATACGAATTCTTCGCTGGTGACGGCATGTTGACTCGCCTTATCTTGAAAGCATCCGACAAGGCTCCATGGTCAGACAACGGTTCAGCTAAAAATCCAGCTCTCCCACCGGTAGAGAAATTGGGCAAAGGCCTTTACTTCTACGAAGTGGACTTGGCAGGCACCCAAGGAAAATCAGATAAAGAGCTGCTTGACCTCTTGAAACAAAATGGAACTCAAAGTTATAAGGCAACCATCAAGGTGTACGGTGCGAAAGATGGCAAGCCTGACTTAACTAATCTGGTAGCGACTAAAGATTTGACTGTTAATTTGAATGGCTTGACCACACCAAATCAGGTTAAAAAGTCTGTTGTTAACAATGTCAAAGACATGATTGATGTTCCAGCTAGCTACCTTGATAAGGCTAAGGTTCCTGGACCTTTCTTGGCCGGTGTCAACCAAGTTATTCCATACGAAGCTTTTGGTGGAGATGGTATGTTGACTCGCCTCTTGTTAAAAGCCTCAGACAAAGCTCCATGGTCAGACAATGGAACAGCGAATAACCCAGCGTTATTGCCACTTGAAGGCTTGCCTAAAGGCCAATATTTCTACGAAGTAGATTTGAATGGCAACACGACAGGCAAAGAAGGACAAGCCCTTCTAGACCAACTTCGGGCCAATGGCACTCACACTTACCAAGCTACTATCAAAGTGTATGGTTCTAAAGATGGCAAACCTGATTTGACCAATCTGATTGCTACTCGTCAAGTAACGATTCGACTTCGTGGAAAAGAAATGGTGACAATACCATCTCAACAAGGTCAGATGAATACGAAGCCTTCTGAAACAGGCTCTACAGGTACGACTGAGGGTATGATGGGTACAAATCACCATATGTCAGATATGAAGGTCGATCAACCAGCTTCTAGCCCAATGGCTAATATGATGAAAAAAGATGATAAAGCGATGCTACCAAATACTGGGGAAGCTAAAACGGCTACAGCTGGCCTTGGTATCTTTGGTCTAGCCTTGGCAGGTCTTGTTGGACTTTTGGGTTTGACAACCAAACGAGAAGATTAAGATTCAAATCACTTAAACATTAGGGAAAATAGTGTTATACTAAAGCAAGTATAACACTGTTTTTATCGAAGGAGTGTCAGATGAAAAAGACAATTTTGCTGGTTGATGATGAGATAGATATTCTAGATATTCAAAACCGCTATCTTATACAGGCAGGTTACGATGTTTTGGTCGCCCATGATGGTAAGGAGGGGTTAGAGCTTTTCAGAAAAAAATCTATCGACCTCATTATCACAGATATCATGATGCCCAATATGGATGGCTATGATTTTATCAGCGAAGTTCAGTATATCGCTCCGGATCAACCCTTCCTCTTTACAACTGCTAAGACAAGCGAACAGGATAAGATTTATGGATTAAGTTTGGGAGCAGATGATTTTATAGTCAAACCCTTTAGCCCACGCGAATTGGTTTTAAGAGTGAATAATATCTTGCGTCGCCTTAGCCGTGGAGGAGAGACAGAACAGATCGAGTTTGGTGACTTGGTAATCAACCATGTGACTCATGAGGTTCGCATTGGGGAGCAACCATTGGAATTGACAGTAAAATCCTTTGAACTTCTATGGGTATTAGCCAGCAATCCTGAGAGAGTCTTTTCAAAGACGGAACTTTACGAGAAGGTATGGCAAGAGGACTATGTGGATGATACCAATACACTCAATGTTCATATCCATGCTTTGAGGCAAGAGTTGACCAAGTATACAAATTCAAATGCTCCTGCTATCAAAACTGTCTGGGGTTTGGGCTATAAGATGGAAAGACCAAGAGGTAGAAAATGAAATTAAAAAACTATGTTTTAGTGGGGTATCTAGTGTCGACTTTACTAACGATTTTGGTCGTTTTCTGGGCAGTCCAACGAATGTTGATTGAGAAAAGTGAAGTTTACTTTCTAGTTGGAATGACCTTGATTGCTAGTTTCATTGGCGCTGCAGTGAGCATCTTTCTTTTGTCGCCTGTGTTCTCATCTCTGAAACATTTGAAAAAACAAGCTCAGGATATAGCCAGCAAGGATTTCAGTACAGAAATCGAAACCAAAGGCCCATTAGAATTTCAAGAGCTGGGCCAGGCTTTTAATGACATGTCTCACAATTTGCAGGCTACCTTTCAATCACTTGATGAGAGCGAGCAAGAAAAGAGAATGATGATTGCGCAGCTCTCTCACGATATTAAAACTCCCATTACCTCCATTCAGGTTACTGTGGAGGGAATTCTAGATGGGGTGATCAAGGAAGAGGAGCGACTTCACTACTTAACCACAATTGGTCGGCAAACCGAGCGTTTAAACAAGCTGGTGGAGGAGTTGGATGTTTTGACTCTCAACACCCAACCTCAAGATACTGCTGCTGAAGAAGTCGAAGAGGTCTTTTTAGATCAGCTGTTGATTGAGTCAATGAGTGAATTTCAACTCCAGATTGAACAAGAGGAGCGAGATGTTTACATTCAAGTATCACCTGAGTCGGCGAAAATCAAGAGCCATTCTGACAAACTTTCTCGTATTCTGGTCAATTTGTTAAACAATGCCTTTAAATATTCAGAACCAGGAACCAGAATCGAGGTTCTTGCCCAATTAACAGAACAAGAGCTGACAATCAGTGTGAAAGACGAGGGTCAGGGAATCCTTCCTGAGGATTTGGAAAAGATCTTTAAACGACTTTATCGTGTAGAAACTTCGCGCAATATGAAGACGGGTGGGCATGGCTTAGGTCTTGCGATTGCACGCGAACTAGCCCATCAGCTTGGTGGCGAAATCACAGCAGAAAGTCAATATGGCTTAGGAAGCAAGTTTACATTCAGTCTCAATTTGAAATAAAGGCGTAAAATCCCTTTACAAATCTAGCTTTTCATGGTACAATAGCCTTTGTGTGAAATAGCAGCAGGAAAGCATGAAGCTCGTCAACAGGTGTCTTATGACAAGTAACCTTGGCTGTTTAGGCGAAGGGCATCTGCACGAATCAGGGCTTTCTAAG
>ERZ772946.111-NODE-111-length-40662-cov-7.81397_pt1 | contig 40662 bp, 39 predicted proteins | sample MGYA00511680_ERZ772946 | MGnify/ENA primary metagenome ERZ772946 (study PRJEB29015, sample SAMEA2737918) | human oral metagenome | biome: human oral; feature: human-associated habitat; material: dental | place: China | collected 2016 ... | reverse complement strand
AGATGGCAAGGGGGCAGGTACCGAGAATGGGCGCAAGGCCCGTCCTGGCCCGCAACAGCCACCGGCCGGCACGCGCGCACCCGTTCCCGGAGCACCCACCACGGATGGCCCGCCGGATACGCCGCCGCCCACGCCGCCTGCGGGTGGTCGTCCCCGGCTGGTACGCATCAAGTAGTACGGGACTCGGCAGCCTTGCACGGCCACGTGCATTGCCTGCTAGAATTGCCCCGCGTGCGTTGGCACGTCATGGTTTTCATGGCCGCTTTAGCTCAGTTGGTAGAGCAACCGCCTTGTAAGCGGTAGGTCGTCAGTTCGAATCCGACAAGCGGCACCACTTCCTTTATGCATCAAAGACTTACGCCGTTAGCTCTTCTTTTTTCAGACGATTGCTCCTTCGGGGCATCCGGAGAGCCAAATGGACCAGTTTTTGTCGTTTTCGCTACCCCTGACCAGGGGATAGCCATTCACCTTTCGTGATCTGGCCGACGTTTACATTTCATGCCGGCGCACGGTCTCCCCGTCCCTCCGGGCTACATGGCATTCTGGGTGCCGCAGCTGGGCGACAAGGTCACCTCAGACATCAGCAGCGGCAGGCTCATCCTGGGAGGCGGCTGGTGCAGGCTGTGAGACAGCGGCCTGCTGCAGGTCGCGCAGCATCGCTTCGCGCAGGATGGCGTTGATGCGGGTCTGGTAGCCCTTGCCGTCGCGCTTGAGCCAGGCCATCACATCTTTGTCGATGCGGATTGACGTCTGGGTCTTGAGGGGGCGGTAGAAGCGGCCGTGTTCTGCGCCAACCCAGTCTGCCGGGTCTTGCGCAGGAATGTCGCTGTAGTCAATCTCGCTGTCGGGACGCTCGGCCAGGGTGCGCAGTTCGGCAATCCGCTCCGGCGAGAGCGGGGGCAGGTCGGCCAGGGTGACATTAACCGTTTTCATAGATTCTTCGTTCCTTTCGGTCTGCCCGACGGGCGCTGATGATGCGCACAACCTCGACGCCTGCCTCGTCATCCCAAAGCGTGTGGGCCACCAGAAGCAGGGCGAAACCACCGACTGCGCCGATGGTCTGCCAGCGCTGCTCACCGTTCTCGATGCGATCCTGGCGTGTGACGGCCATCGGGTCGGCGAAGACGCGGGCGGCCTCCTCAAAGGAAACGCCATGCTTGCGCAGGTTGCTGACGGCTTTGGCTGGATCCCAAGTGAAGCGCTGGCGCATGATCATTGTAACCCGATTCTGTATATACGGATGATAGCGGCAGCTGCCTCGGGAAGCCCCAGGGCTTGTGTCTCATAGATAGGGGCGCAGACTCCCCTGCCGCCTCTCACCCGGTAGCCTCGGGACGACCTGGCGCTCATTCGGTCGGGTGTATGATACGATTTTGTTACATCTTTTGAGCTATCCCTTCGGAGCTATAGCTCTTTTGCGAGGGGCTTGTTTTCGTGTAGACTCGCGTCCGGATGAGTGATGGTGGTGCAAGTCATTTTCCCTTGTAAGCGGTAGGTCGTCAGTTCGAATCCGACAAGCGGCACCACATTTCTTCTACAGGCAGGAAGTTCCGGGCAGCGCAGCCTGCACACGGTCGGTCGGGCAGCACGCTTCCCTCTGATGTCGCGTCTGCGCGTTCGGGGCAGCCAACCCCCACGAGACAGACCCGATGAGCCGCTCAGCACCCGCCACTCCGCCGTCACCGCCTGGCCAGTCCCCGGCGCCCTCCCCATCGTCCGGCCGCGGGCTGCGCCGCTCGCTCAAGGCGCGTCACCTGTCGATGATTGCCATCGGCGGCTCCATCGGAACGGGCCTGTTCGTGGCTTCGGGGGCCACCATCTCGCAGGCCGGTCCCGGCGGGGCGCTGCTGGCCTACGGCCTCATCGGCCTGATGGTCTACTTCCTGATGACCAGCCTGGGCGAACTGGCTGCCTACATGCCGGTCTCCGGCTCGTTTGCCACCTATGGCGCCCGTTACGTGGATGAAGGCTTCGGCTTTGCGCTGGGTTGGAACTACTGGTACAACTGGGCCATCACCATTGCGGTGGACCTGGTGGCGGCTCAGCTGGTCATGGGCTACTGGATGCCTGAGGTGCCCGGCGTGCTCTGGAGTGCCCTGTTCCTGGGCATCATGTTCCTGCTGAACGTCATTTCGGTGAAGGGCTTTGGTGAGGCCGAATACTGGTTCGCCGCCATCAAGGTCATCACCGTCGTCATCTTCATCGCCGTGGGCCTGATGATGATCGTCGGCATCCTGCATGGCAGCGAGCGCGCCCATACCTTCTCCGAGCACCTGGCCAACTGGTCTGTCGGCGAGGCGCCGTTCGCGGGGGGCTTCGCAGCCCTCATCGGCGTGGCGATGATCGTCGGCTTCTCCTTCCAGGGGACCGAGCTGATCGGCATCGCTGCCGGCGAATCGGCCGATCCGGGCCGCAACATCCCGCGCGCCGTGCGGCAGGTCTTCTGGCGGATCCTGCTCTTCTACATCCTGGCGATCCTCGTCATCAGCCTGCTCATCCCCTACACTGACCCGCGTCTGCTGCGCAACGAAGTGGGCGATGTTAGCGTCAGCCCGTTCACGCTGGTGTTCGAGCGGGCCGGCCTGCTGTCGGCTGCGGCGCTGATGAACGCCGTCGTGCTCACCTCGGTGCTCTCGGCCGGCAACTCCGGCATGTATGCCTCCACCCGCATGCTCTACACGCTGGCCTGCCGGGGCATGGCGCCGCGCATCTTCGCGCGCGTCTCCACCCGCGGCGTGCCGGTCTACGCGCTGCTGGCCACCACCGTCGTGGCGGCGCTGTGTTTTGCCACCTACCTGGCCAGCGCCGAGGTCATCTACATCTGGCTGCTGAATCTCTCGGGCATGACGGGCTTCATCGCCTGGCTGGGCATCGCGGTCAGCCACTACCGCTTCCGCAAGGGCTACCTAGCCCAGGGGGGCAAGCTCTCCGATCTGCCCTATCGGGCTTCGTTCTTCCCGTTCGGCCCGCTGTTCGCCTTCGTGCTGTGTCTCATCATCACATTGGGGCAGAACTACCAGGCGTTCATGGAAGAGCGCATCGACTGGGGCGGGGTGGTGGCCACCTACATCGGCCTGCCGGTCTTCCTGGGCATCTGGCTGGCCTATCGCCTCATCAAGCGCTCGCAATTCATCCGCTATCAGGACATGAAGTTCGATTCGGAAGAGTGAGGAGAACCTCCGATCCATCGAATACCGCCCGGATGTTGCCGTAAACCACCGGACGTGTCGCCGGAGACACGAAAACGTTGCCTCATGACAATGCTTCCCATTGAAACCTGTACCTGGGGGCTGGATCGTGTTAGGCGGCAAGACATGGGGCCGGGGAACGGCGCCCGTGCTCGTATCGGCCCTGCTGGGCCTGACGGTGGGGGCGTGCGGTGGCGCGGGTGATGCTCCCGATGGGGGGCTGGAGCCGTCGCTGGGGCAGGGCAATGCAGCGGCGATCCGCACCGAGTACCTGGCGCTAGGGCTGCCGCTGGCTTCTCAGGATACGGGCTCGCTCGTTGCGTCGGTGTTGCCGCACGGCGCAGCCGTGGCCGGCACGACCGTGTCAGCTGCTCCTGTGGTGGCCGACCGTGTGGTCCGTGCCGAGGTGGGGCGCATCGACTGGACGCGGGCATCCGGTGCCGCGGCAGACAAGGCGGCCCAGGACAAGGCGAATCAGGACAAGGCGGCCCAGGCGCGGGCGGATGCAGCGCGTTATCACGTGCTGGCGCAGCAGGTGGTGCAGGCGGTGAACGAGGCGCGCGCCCAGCCGCGCACCTGCGGGGATGTGGCCCTGCCGGCCGCGCCGCCGCTGCGCTGGAATGCCCAGGTGGCCTATGCGGCGCTGCTGGAATCCGAATGGATGCTGCGCACGAACAAGTTCAGCCACGGCTGGGATGATGGCAAGTTCGTCTGGCACCGCTTCGAGATGGTGAAGTACGACTGGGCGCAGGCGGACGAGAACATTGCGGCCGGCTTCCGGTCGCTGGCCGAGGCGATGCAGGCCTGGATCGACAGCCCGTCGCACTGTAAGGCGCTGATGCGCGGCGACATCCGGGAGGTGGGGCTGGCGGTGGTGCCTGGCGCGGCCCAGAGCAAGTACGGTTCGTACTGGACGATGGCGCTGGGTACCGCGCGCTGAGGCCGGGGAACGAGCGGGGCTTCGGGCGGGAGGCCCTTGTCAGTCGGCGCGCTGCTGTTCACCCAGCAGCACTAGGCTGATGAAGCTGCTGATGACGCTGTAGATGACGGCAGCCAGCACGGCCCACCAGAAGCCGGTGATGGTGAAGTTGTCCACCAGGCGAGACGTGACCCAGAACATCAGACCATTGAGCACCAGCGTGAAGAGCCCCAGCGTGAGCACGTTGACCGGCAGCGTGAGCACAAAGAGCACGGGCCGGATGAAGGTGTTGAGCAGGCCGATGACCAGTGCGACCAGCATGGCGGTGCCGAAATCCTTGATGTGCACGGCGGCCAGGATGTAGGGCAGCAGGAAGATAGCGGCGGCATTGATGAGCCACACCAGGATCAGTCTCATGGCGTCGTCCTCTTGAACGGGAAATCGTCTTGACGCCTGCCATGATAGCGTGGCGAGTCGAGGGCGCTAGATACCGCCGCCGGAGATGGCGGGACATTCGCGTACTGTTCGATGGATCAGATGTCGGCCGCGGCGTGCAGGGGTGATATCGAGACCGGGTACCGGCAGTCCGCGTCGAAAGCCGACTGCCGGTACCCGTCACGGATCAGTTGAAGTAGTACCGCAGGCCCACCGACACCTCGTGGGCGTTCAGGTCGGAATCCATGTGGTTGTAGCGGTACCCGGCATCCAGCGTCATCTCGTTGGACAGCTTGTAGCCAAAGCCCAGCAGCAGGCCATAGCCGGCCTTGGTCTTGCTCTTGCTGGTCGAGAAGCGCTGGCCGGCGGCGGCGTAGCCTGCCGAGTATTTCAGCTTGTTGGCTGCGATGCGGCCGCCCACGTAGGGAACGAAGTCGCTGCCGTAGTCGAAGTCATAGATGGCCGACAGACCGAAGCCATTGGCCTTGACGCCGGCATTCTGCGTGGCGCCGTTGGCCGCATCGTAGCTTTCCTTCATCTCCTTGTAGTGGGTGAAGTCGCCCGCCACGCGCAGACCGTTGCCCAGGGCATAGCCGACCGACAGGCGCGGCATGAAGCCCGATTCGTGGTACGAGTCCTTGATCTTCCTGCCGACGTTGCTGACGCGCAGCTTCTCGTTGTCGTCGACCTTCAGGTGACCCAGGCCGATGTCGCCCTGGATGTAGGCCCCTTCCTCGGCCACGGCAGCGGCGGAAAAAGACAGGGCCGCAAAGGCGGACATCGCCAGGAAAAGGGATTGGGCACTTTTTCTCATGGTCTTGCTTCCTTCCTTGAGTTTGAACACGCAAACAGCTCCGCGGATCGGGTGGACTGCTTTCCGGGGGCAGGCCTTTCCAGCAGGCTTGGCTGCACATGCTTTCCTGTGTATCGAGCCGTGCGGCCTCGTCCCGTCCGAACGCATCAACGCCCTGTTTCCGAATTGGGTGGATGGATGGGGCTATGAATTCCCATTCATGAAATGAATGAGCGACAGCCTATACCGCGACGACGCCTGCTCCCACGAATGCTTTTGGCGAGCTCAGACTAACACGCTCATGGCGTACCCTGATGCTCATCATGGCTTTTGAATGCTTTCTATAGTATTTTATTGCTATGTTTTTTTGTGGGTTGATGATTATTATGAATACTGGTATGAGCTGAGTGGGTTTATCGTGGGTATATTGATCGTGAATCGTTGATGCGTCTCAGTGGTATTCACCAGGTAATGCTGTGTGGTCTGGGCAGGACGTGGCAAGGTCTGGGGCAGAGGTGTAACCAGGGATGGAAGCGGAGTCCGGGCGATGGGGATGAAGGCTCGTAGAGGCAAGAGCCGGACGCTGGGGCACCCATGATGGGGTGGGGCGTCGACTGCCCGTCAGATGTTCTGCCTGGGGTGCACCCGCCAGGCAGAGGGATCCCACGGCGGGTTGAGCCCCTGCTTGATGTCGAACAGGTCCAGCACCCGTCCCACCATGTGGTCGATCATCGTGGCCAGGTCGGGCGGGCGCTGGTAGAAGGCCGGTACCGGCGGCCAGATGATGCCGCCCATCTCCGTTACCGCCGTCATGTTGCGCAGGTGGGCCAGGTTCAGCGGTGTCTCGCGCGTCAGCAGCACCAGGCGGCGGCGCTCCTTCAGCACCACGTCGGCGGCGCGGCTGATCAGGTTGTCCGACAGCCCCATGGCGATGGCCGCCAGCGTGCGCATCGAACAGGGGGCCACGATCATTCCCTCGGTGGCGAAGGAGCCCGATGCGATGCTGGCGCCGATGTCCTTGACCGGGTGTACATGGTCGGCCAGCGCCTCCACCTCGGCCCGGCTGCGGTCCAGCTCCGTCACCACGGTCTGCCAGCCGGCCGAAGAGACCAGCAGGTGCGTCTCGATGTTGGGCTGCAGGCGCAGGTACTCCAGCAAGCGCACGCCCAGGATGGCGCCACTGGCACCGGTGATGGCGATGATGAGACGACGGGGCATGAGAGAGAAGGAAGATTGAAGGAAGGGGTGAGTGTGCAGCGCCGCGCATCGGGATGCAAATCGGCTGCAGGCGTCCAGGTCACGGACGAGGCACGCTCAGGAAGACAGGCCTCTGCTTGGCAAAGGCAAGCCCTCGATCGGTAAAGGCCTGGCCGCGCTTCAGGAAAGAAAAGCCCCGCTCGGCAAAGGCCAGGCTTCGCCTGGGACTGCCCACGCCGGGACAGGCCCCGGTTGTGACACACTATCGGGACCCCGCGTCGGCCGGGGCGACACCTGCCCGGAGCCCGGGACATGATGTGCCCGGTGCGATGCATCTGGCGTCACTTCTGGTCCGGCGCCAGCAAGCTGCCTGCTTCCGATCGGTGCCGGGCCACATGGCATGACCCAGGAATGATGAAAAGATGAGTGTTCACAAGGTCTTTGTAGATGGACAGGAAGGAACGACCGGTCTGCAGATTGATGAGTATCTGCGCCGGCGCAGCGATGTCACGGTGCTGCGCATTGACCCGGCGCTGCGCAAGGATCCGGCCGAGCGGGCACGGCTGCTGAACACGGCCGACGTGGCCTTCCTGTGCCTGCCTGATGCAGCCGCGCGCGAATCGGTGGCGCTGGTCGACAATCCTGCTACCTGCGTCATCGACACCAGCACGGCCCACCGTGTGGACCCGGCCTGGACCTATGGCCTGCCCGAGCTGGACTCGGGGCAGCGCCAGCGCATCCGTGACAGCAAGCGCCTGGCCAACCCCGGCTGCCATGCCACGGCCTTCATTCTGGCCGTGCGGCCGCTGGTGGATGCCGGGTTGCTGCCGGCCGAACATTCGTTGTCGGCCACCTCGCACACGGGCTATTCGGGGGGCGGCAAGAAGATGATTGCCCAGTACCGGGCAGCGCTGGCAGCCTTGGGGATGACCGATGACGGGTGCGGTGCTTCGGCCACCGAAGGCGGCACGACTGTCGAGGCGGAGACGTCGGTGGAAGAGGCCCGCAAGCTGCTGGCCCCGCGTCCCTATGCGCTGGGACTCACTCACAAGCACCTGCCCGAGATGATGCGTTATGCCCGCCTGGCGCAGGCGCCTGTGTTCCTGCCCGTGGTGGCACCGTACTACAAGGGGCTGGCGGTGTCCGTGCCATTGGATCTGGCGCGGATTCGCGCGGCGGGCAAGGTGGACGTGAAGCGGGCGGCCATTCATGCCGTGCTGGCGGCTCGCTATGCTGATGAACGCTTCGTGCAGGTGGCAGCGCTGGATGCGGCGCCCGAAGGCGGCCTCTTTGACATGCAGGGGAGCAACGACACCAACCGCGCCGATCTTTTTGTCTTTGGCAATGACGATCAGTGCATGCTGGTGGCACGTATCGACAACCTGGGCAAGGGGGCCAGCGGGGCGGCCGTGCAGGCCATGAACATCCACTTGGGGCTGGACGAGACGACCGGGCTGGCCTGAACAGGGAGAAGCGGGCGTCGGTCTGACAGAAGCGCCATCCTGGGGTTGGCGGGGCAGCCATGCCGCCCTGGGTGCGCGGTCGCCTTCATGGTGTCTTGTCGTCCCTGTCACCTGGACAGGCCCGACGACCGGGAAGGCGCAGGGATGCGCAAGAGGGAAGGGGAGGCCCGGTCGGTGCCGGGCACCCTTCAGGCGGCCTTGTTGGCTTCCGGGATCAGCTTCTGCAGCTCGCCCGACTCGGCCATCTCGGCCATGATGTCCACGCCGCCGATGAACTCGCCATTGATGTAGAGCTGCGGGATGGTGGGCCAGTTGGAATAGTCCTTAATGCCCTGGCGGACCTCGGCGTCTTCCAGCACGTTGATGGTGACCAGCTGCTTGATGCCGGCGTTCTTCAGCACCTGGATGGCCTTGCCGGAGAAACCACACTGGGGAAACTGGGCCGTGCCCTTCATGAACAGGACGACGGGGTGCTCGGTAACGGTCTGGTGAATGAATTCCTTGGCGTCCATGGGGACCTCCACACGATAGAAAAGGGGGCTGCCGAGCAGCGGATGTCAGGGAGCGAAAGCATAGCAGGTGAGGGCATCGTCGTGATAGACAAGGGGATGTCACACGGTCCGATATGTATTACACTGCAATACGAACGGCAGGAGGTCATCCCATGTCAGTCAGTCGAATGGTCCAGGCCCGCGTCCCGGGTGAAATCCAGGACATCGCTACCCAGGTCATCCAGGCTTCCGGTCTGACCGTAAGCGACGTGGTGCGGGTGTTGATGACCCGTATCGCGCAGGACAAGGCCATTCCGGCTGTCCTGTTCCAGCCGAACGCCGAAACGTTGGCGGCCCTGGAAGAGGCCGAGCGGGGCGGGCTGAAACGCTTCGATTCCGTGGATGCGCTCTTCGAGGATCTGCATGCGGACGATTGAGCGGACCCACGCATTCAAGCGTGACTACAAGCGGGTGGCCAGAGGACCGTACGGCTCATCCCTGGATGGCGACCTGCGTACCATCATACTGCTGCTGGCGCAGGACATGCCGCTAGAAGGGCGTCACCGAGACCATGCACTGACGGGCAACTGGAAGAACTATCGGGATTGTCATGTCAAACCCGATCTGGTACTGATATACCGGCTTACCGGCGATGACCTCCTGACGCTCGTCCGCCTCGGTTCGCATTCCGAGCTGAATCTCTGATCCCGTATCCAGCAGTGTTTGCCTGCAGAAGGGGCTCACCGCTGCTTTGGCGCCTGCCTCTGCTCAAGGCGCCTGCCTGCCTGGCTGGCCTGCGGCTGACTGCTCATCACTCAGAACCGTGAACAAGAATACTTTCGTCATTGGCTTCATGCTGTTCGCCATCTTCTTTGGCGCCGGCAACCTCATCTTCCCGCCTGCACTGGGCCTGGAAAGCGGCCAGGCATTCTGGCCTGCGTTGCTGGGCTTCGTTTCCACCGGCGTGGGCCTACCGCTGCTGGGCATCATCGTCAGCGCCTATTATCAGGACGGCTACCGCACCGCGCTCGACCGCATTCACCCGTGGTTCTCGCTGCTGTTCCTGGCGGTCGTCTACCTCACCATCGGGCCCTTCTTCGCTATCCCCCGGACGGGCGCCACCTCGTATGAAATGGCCGTGGTGCCCTTCCTGGGCGAACCGGGCAGCACCTCGCTGCTGATCTTCAGCCTGGTCTATTACGGCGTCACGCTGTGGCTCAGCCTCAACCCCTCCAAGATGGTCGAGCGTATCGGCGCCGTGCTCACACCGGTGCTGCTGGTGTGCATCCTCGCGCTCATCGGCAAGGCGGCCTGGTGGCTGTGGGGCCGTCCGCCGACGCTGACGGATGTCCAGTCCACCGACGCTGCCGCCTATCTGAACGGCTTCGTCAACGGCTACCTCACCATGGACGTGCTGGCCTCGGTCGCGTTCTCGGTCATCGTCATCACCGCCATCCGGGCCCGCATGCTGGCCAAGGGCGGGCAGGGTGATGGCAGCGTGGCTGCCCTGCATGAAGCCGTCATCACCCCGGCCCAGCGGCGCCAGCTCATCGTGCAGACCACGCTGGCTGGTGTTGTGGCAGCTACAGCGCTGGCCTTCATCTATGTGGGCCTGGGCTGGTTCAGCAACCGCCTGCCCGTGGATCCCGCCATCCTTGCCGATCTGAAGGAGCGGGGTCAGGACGTGGGGACCTATCTGCTCACCACCGCCGCCTACAGTACCTTCGGCGAATTCGGCCGCGTGCTGTTCGGCCTCATCGTCACGCTGGCGTGCCTGACCACGTCGGTGGGCCTCGTGACCGCCGTGTCCGAGTTCTTCAACGACATCTTCCCGCGCATCAGCTATGTCACCTATGCCGTGATCTGCACGCTCATCGGCTTCCTGCTGGCCAACCAGGGCCTGAGCGCCGTCATCGACAAGTCCGTGCCGGTGCTGATGGTGCTGTACCCGGTCGTGATGACGCTGCTGCTCATCATGTTGATCGAATCCTTCGTCACCCCCCTGCCGCTGCTGGCCCAGCGCCTGGCCGTGGGGCTGGTCATGGTCGTGTCCATCCTGTCGGTGGCCGGAACCGACTTCTCGCAGCACCTGCCGCTGAAGGCCTATTCGCTGGAATGGCTGCCGTTTGCGGCCGTGGCCATCGTGCTGGGCGTGGTGGTGGCGTGGATGCGGCGTGGGGCGGCGCGGGAAGAGGGGGGATCGTGAAAGACAGGGATCACCTGAATGGACGTACTTCCCTGTGGTGGAAGGCGCCCGGTGAGCGGGAAGCTTTCCTGTGCGGAATCGAGACCTCGCCGGCGGCGGAAACTGTGGTCGTTCTGTCGTCGGAGGCGTCTCGCCGTTTCCTGGATGCGTTGGGGCGGCCGTTCCGGCCCAATGCCAGGCTGAAGAAGGCGATGGAGGAGGCAGGGTGTCTGATAAGGAACTGACCAGGCCTTCCTCTCACGTCACGACTTTGCTCTTTACGGGCATGTCAGACCGCATAGAGAAACGCTCATGAACTGGTTCATCGATCGCTTTGGCAGGCATCGACAGCTGGCAGAAACGCTGCTGCCGCATGCCTTTCCGCCAGGAAACGATGATGGATCCCACGATCTGGCGCATCTGGATCGAGTCTGGGGCAACGTGCAGGCCATCGTGGCGGTGGAAGGCGGAGATACGGAGATCCTGGCGGCAGCGGTCCTGCTGCATGATTGTGTGGCCGTGGAGAAGAATTCTCCGTTGCGCAACCAGGCCTCGCGCCTGGCGGCTGAAAAGGCCATCTCCTTGCTGACGGGGCTACGTTGGCCCACGGACCGGCGACAGGCCGTGGCGCATGCCATCGAGGCGCACAGCTTCTCGGCGGGCATTGAGCCTGATACGCTGGAAGCCCGCATCCTGCAGGACGCGGACCGGCTGGACGCACTGGGGTTCATGGGGGTGGCCCGCTGTTTCTACACGGCGGGCCGGATGGGCTCGTCACTGTACGATCCGGCTGATCCGGGTGGCGAGAATCGGCCGCTTGATGATCGGCGGTATGCGTTGGACCACTTTCCCCGGAAGCTCCTTCAGCTGGCGCAAGGTTTCAAGACCAGGGCTGGCCAGAAGTTGGCGATTCAGCGTCATGACCGATTGAAAGCCTTCCATGACGAAATGCTGGCGGAGGTGAGATGGACAGGCTGTCCCTGATCGATCTCATCGCGGACCGGTTCAGTGCCCAGCCCGGGCACCTGTGGGCCCGGGCGGTGAACCAGCGGGACGCACCGGTCCGTACCCGTACCGCAAGGTCATCCGCCTTGCGGACTGACCGAAGCTGTCGTCGTCGATGTGAGAGGGTCGGGCAAGGGCCTGTCATGCCATGGCCATACGGCTCAGACGTTGAACACCCACTCCTTGAACTTGCGCACCATGGCCAGGTCGGTGTGGTTGATGATCTGGCTCTTGCCCACGTCCAGCGTGGCAATCTGCGCCTTGTCGTCATCGTCCAGCTGGAAGTCGAAGACGTCCAGGTTCTGGGCCATGCGCTCGGGTTTCGTGGACTTGGCCAGCACCACGATGCTGCGCTCGATGAGCCAGCGGGTAACGACCTGCGCCACGGATTTGCCGTATTTCTTGCCGATGGCGGTGAGCACGGGGTTCTCGAAGATGCCGAACTTGCCTTCGGCAAACGGCCCCCAGGCTTCGGGCACGACGCCTTCTGCGAGCAGCCCCTGCACCTGCTCGGTCTGCTGGTGGAAGGGGTTGATCTCGATCTGGTCCACCGCGGGCATGACCTTGTTGAACAGGCCCACGTCCAGCACGCGGTCGGCGGTGAAGTTGCTCAGGCCGATGGCGTGGATCTTGCCGCTCGCCTGATATTCCTCCAGCGCGCGCCATGCGCCGTAGACATCATTGAAGGGCTGGTGCAGCAGCATCAGGTCGATGTAGCCGCAGTCCAGCCGTGCCAGCGAGCGATCAAGCGAGGCCTTGGTGGCTTCGTAGCCGTAGTTCTCGACCCAGACCTTGCTGGTGATAAAGAGCTGTTCACGCGGAACGCCGCAGTCCTTGACGCCTTTTCCGACCTCGGCTTCGTTCCGGTAGGCCTGGGCCGTGTCGATGTGGCGATAACCGGCCTTCACCGCATCGACGACAGCTTGCGCGGTCTGTTCCGCGGGAATCTGGAAGACACCGAAGCCGAGGACGGGGATTTCAACGCCGTTGTTGAGTTTGAATGTCTGCATGGTGATTCTCCTGTTGGTGCTTGATCGCGGTACCTGAAAAATTTTAGCCATGCGCCTTTGCGGCATTTGGCCCGATTCGCGCATGCCTCCATGAAGGTGATTCATGAACTGCCGGGCAGGAGGGGGCATGCCCTGTGGAGGGAAACGGTGCCGGAACTGACGATGGCCAGATACGGCGCATGTCATGGAACATGGCCCGTATTTCTCATGATCCCGGCGCTGTGTTCGGGGAAATCAACTGCGCCATGACAAGTGCACCGGCAATGGCCAGCAGCAGGAAGGGGCCGGGTTTGGGATAAACGATGCAGATGGTAGCCGCCAGCAGGAACAGCCCCAGGATGGGTGGCCAGCCCAGTTGCCTCGCATTGGCCAGCTGCCAGAAGGTGGTGCCGATGAGCATCGACGCAAACCCGGCCACCAGGAACCACAGCAGGGCGTAACTCGCATCGTTTGCCTGCACGCTGGCGATGAGGCCTTCCCGCCACATCTGGTGCAGGGTGTCGTGCATGGTGGCGATGCCGAGGACGTTGTGCAGAATGCCGGTGAGGATCAAGGCGATGGAAAGGTACTTCTGCATGATGGCCTCCTTGTGCAGGAGATGACATCGACCTTACCGGATTTGCCGAGATCGCAGCCTGGGTAGCCATGCGCCGACAGAAGGAAATCCATGGGCATGGTGGATGCCGGCGATCTACGAAGACGATGAAGACCCTTCTGCCAACCGTCGCCACCTCGCGCCGCGCCCCCTGCCCTCCGAGGAGACGAGTCCTTCATCCTTCATGGTGCGCAACACATGCCGGACCATGTCCCGGCTGACGCCAGGGCAGGCCTCCTCGATATCCGAGATGGCGAAGGGGTGCTGGCGTCTCAGGACTTCTGCCCGAACGCGCTCGCCCTTGGCGCCATGGCCATGTTCCAGCGTCCCGACGCGCGTCTCGAACTCCCGGTAGGCGCGCAGCAGGACGCCCCAGAAGTAGTTGAGCCAGGGCATGCTGTCGTGCTGGCCGTCATGCCAGCCCTGGGAGCTGGCTTCCAGGGTTTCGTAGTAGGTTTCCTTGGATTCCTCGAAGAGCCGTTCAAGGCTGATGAAGCGCCCGACAGCGTAGTCGAAGTGGTAGAGCAGCTGCAGGGTCAGCAGGCGTGCCATGCGGCCATTGCCGTCCGGGAAGGGGTGGATGCAGAGAAAGTCCAGGATGGCCAGGGGCACCAGCACGAGGGGGTCGGCCAGGTGCTGGTCCAGGGCAGATCGGTAGTGGGCGATCAGGTCCGCCATGGCCATCGGGGTGAGGTGTGCGGATACAGGGGCGAAGCGAACGCGGGAACGTCCGTCCGGCTGACGCTCGATGATGTCGTTGTTGGTGGCTTTCCACTGTCCGCCGGGCTGGGGCATGTAGCGGTACATCAGCCCGTGCAGCTGCCGGATGGTGCCTTCCGAGAAAGGCATCTCCTTGCCGCTTTCATGGATCAGGTTCAGGGCGTCGCGGTAGCCGGCGATCTCCTGTTCGGAACGGCTGCGGGGCGTGGCGTCCTTCAGCATCAGGGCGTGCAGGCGCTGGGTGGAGATGATGACGCCTTCCAGACGGTTGGAGGACTCGGTGGATTCGATGATGGCCGCTTTCTGCAGTCCCTTCAGCACTTCGGGCAGCTGGACACTATAGAGCTGCTGTTTGCCCTGGAACTCGCCAAGTGCGCGCAGGGTGGCCAGCTGCGAGTGGGTGAAGCGGAGCCTGTCCAGATAGTCAGCGGTGAGGGATCGCATCGGAAGGGGGCAGTGAGGAGAATAGGGGTAATGATAGTCGTCTAAATGGGTAATTTCGGGCGAAATTACCCATTTATGTGATCCGTTACCCCATTGTTCTGCCATTCGGAGCCTGTTTTGGCGTAAATTTCAGCCAAAATAAGGCGAAATGGGGGCAAGAAAGGGGGTAAAGCAGTCCGTAAATGGGTAATTTCAGCGTGAAATTACCTCTATTCGAGGATCCATGACCCTTATTGGCGCCTTCCTTCGCCGCATGGCCTGATTGGGGCGCGGCGGCTGTCGTCCGCCCCTGTGCGGTCCGGGCGTGATCGGGCCCGATGTCTGCCCTGTTTGGGGCCGATTGGCCTGGCGTGGCCGGGCCTGACTGTTGGTCGGGTCTACTTGCGCCCGTCTCCCAGCCACCGCCCGCCGCTCACGCGCGGCTGCCCGGCGAGGTCGCGTCGGGTGAACACGTCGGCAAAGCCTGCGTCGCGCAGCAGTGCCTGCACGGGGGCTTCCTGGTCGTAGCCGTGTTCCAGCAGCAGCCAACCGCCGGGATTCAGGTGGGCGGGGGCGCCGCCGATGATGATGCGCAGGTCATCCAGTCCGTCGGGGCCGGCCACCAGGGCCTGAGGCGGCTCGAAGCGCAGGTCGCCCTGCTGCAGGTGGTGGTCGTGGGCCGCGATGTAGGGGGGATTGGAGACGATCAGGTCGAAGCGTCGGGCAAGGGCGTCGGTTGGGTGTCCCTGCGGTACCGTGATCGGGGATGTGGTCTGGGCAGCCGTGGCGGCGTTCTCCGTCGCTTCGTTGCCGTCAGTGGGGCAGGCCAGTGCTTGCCACCAGCTGCCTGGGTGCCAGTGGATGCGGCTGGCTCCCAGGGCGGTGGCATTCTGCTGCGCCACGGCCAGCGCCTCGGGGGAACGCTCGACGGCATGCACCTCGGTGTCCGGCGCCTCCAGCGCCAGGGTGATGGCGATGATGCCGCTGCCGGTGCCCAGTTCCAGCAGGGACAGCGGCGGGTGTGCCGGGCGGGATGACGTTTTTGAGAGGAGGGCTTGAGCGTTAGCGCTGCTTTGCTCTCGGCAGGTATGGGTTTGTGCCGGGGGCAAAACAAGGGCGGGATCTTCCGCGCCGGTCGCGTCGATGGGGCGCCGCTGCTGGCGCAGCAGCAAGAGCTGTTCCAGCGCAGTTTCCACCAGGGTTTCGGTGTCGGCCCGGGGAATGAGCACGGCGGGCGAGACGGCGAAGGGGCGGCCGTAGAACTCCTGCTGGCCCAGCAGATAGGCCAGGGGTTCGCCGGCGCGGCGGCGTTCGGCCAGGGCCTGGAAGCGGGTGGCGATGTCCGGGGCGGCGGGGTCGTTGCCGTGGGCCATGAACCAGGTCAGCGGCTGGCCGGTGAGGCAGGCCAGCAGGCGGCGTGCCTCGGCGCGGGGCAGCTGGCTGTGCTGGATGAGGTCGTCGATGGAGGGGCCCACATGGTCGGAAGAGCTGGGGGCGAAGGGCTGGGACGGAGCCATGTTTATTCGTCAGAGAGCCATCTCATGCTTTACCCCTCGGCCCGCTCCGCCGCCAGTTCGGCCAGCCGGGCCTTCATCAGGGCGTCGGTCAGTTCGTCCAGGTCGCCGTCGATGATGGCCTGCAGCTTGTAGAGGGTGAGGTTGATGCGGTGGTCGGTGAGCCGCCCTTGCGGGAAGTTGTAGGTGCGGATGCGCTCGGAGCGGTCGCCCGAGCCCACGAGGCTCTTGCGGTGGGCGGAGGTCTCGGCGGCGCGCTCGCGCTCGCGGGCGTCGCGCAGACGGGTGAGCAGCACGGTCATGGCCTTGTCGCGGTTGCGGTGCTGCGAGCGGTCGTCCTGGCATTCGGCCACGATGCCGGTGGGCAGGTGGGTGATGCGTACGGCGGATTCGGTCTTGTTGACGTGCTGGCCGCCGGCACCGGAGGCGCGGAACACGTCGATGCGCAGATCGTCGGGGCTGATCTCGATGTCGCCGGTGGGCTCGGCCTCGGCCATGACGGCCACGGTGCAGGCGGAGGTGTGGATGCGCCCCTGGGATTCGGTGACGGGCACGCGCTGCACGCGGTGCGCACCGGATTCGTAGCGCAGCCGTCCGTACACCTGCTGGCCACTGACCTGCACGATGACTTCGCGGTAGCCGCCCAGTTCGGATTCGCTGGCCGACAGGATTTCGGTCTGCCAGCCGCGATGTTCGGCGTAGCGCAGGTACATGCGCAGCAGGTCGCCGGCGAAGAGAGCGCTCTCGTCGCCGCCGGTGCCGGCGCGGATCTCCAGGATGGCGTTTCGGGCGTCGTCGGGGTCGCGTGGCAGCAGCAGGTACTCGATGCGCTCCTGGGTGGCCTGCAGGCGGGTCTCGGCGTCGGCGATCTCCTCGTCGGCGAACTCGCGCATGTCAGGCTCTTCGCGCATCTGGCGGGCGGCCTCCAGATCGGCGCCAGCCTGCTTCCACAGGGCGTAGGTGTCCAGCACCTCGCTGGTCTCGGCGTGCTCCTGGTTCAATTTCTTCAGCAGGCTGATGTCCTTGCCGATGTCTTCGCTGGCCAGCTGGGCGTTGAGTTCTTCCAGCCGGTTCTGCATGCGGTCCAGCTGCGCCCGCAGGGATTCTTTCATGGCGATGCGTGAAGGGGTTCGGCGGGCATTCTAACCAACGAGCCGCCGATCTCCCTTCCTGTCACCGTCCGCCCCGGGGAACCGGCAGCAGGCTGGACAGCATGTTGGCCAGTTCGGGATCCTTGCCGGCGTGGTGTGACAGCAGGGTGGTGGGGCCGTGCATGAACTTGGCGGTAAGCGCCCTGGAAAGCGCTTCCAGCACGACGGCGGGGTCTTCGCCCTTGGCCAGCATCTTGCGGGCGCGCTCCACTTCCTGCTGGCGCACGGCGTTGCCGCGGGCGTGCAGCTCCTGGATGAGGGGCACGCTCTGGCGTTGTACCAGCCAGTTCATGAAGGCGCTGACCTGGGTGTCGATGATGCTCTCGGCCTCGGCCACGGCCAGGCGACGCCCTTCCAGGCCGGCATCGACCACTTCGCGCAGGTCGTCGACGGTGTAGAGGAATACATCGTCCAGGCGCGAGACTTCGTCCTCGATGTCGCGCGGCACGGCCAGGTCGATCATCAGCACCGGGCGGTGCCGGCGCTGGCGCACGCTGCGCTCCACCATGCCCAGCCCGATGATGGGCAGGCTGCTGGCGGTGCAGGAGATCACCACGTCGAAGTTCTCGAGTTGCTGGGGCAGGTCGGCCAGCGCCATGGTGGTGGCGCCGAAGCGCTCGGCCAGCGGGCGGGCGCGCTCCAGCGTGCGGTTGGCAATGACCATCCGCCGGGGGTGGGGGGCCCAGTGCGCGGCGCACAGTTCGATCATCTCGCCGGCGCCGATGAGCAGCACCGAGCAGTCGGCCAGGTTCTCGAAGATCTGCTCGCCCAGGCGCACGCTGGCAGCCGACATCGAGACCGACTGGGCGCCGATGGCGGTCTGGGTGCGCACTTCCTTGGCGACCGAGAACGAGCGCTGGAACAGCTGGTGCAGGTGGCTGCCCAGCATGTTGGAATCCTGCGCCACCCGCGCGGCCGTCTTCATCTGGCCCAGGATCTGGGGTTCGCCCAGCACCATGGAATCCAGACCGCTGGCCACGCGGAAGGCATGGCGCACGGCGCCCTGATTGGGCAGCAGGTACAGGTGCTCGGCCAGGTTGCCCTCACCGTCCACGCCCTTGTGGCGGCCGATCCATTCGGTCAGCGCCTGACCGGCCTCGTCGGGGGCGTCGGTCTTGCAGTAGATCTCGGTGCGGTTGCAGGTGGACAGGATGGCGGCTTCGGGGGCCAGCGAGCGCAGGTGGCCACGCAGATCGGACAGGGCCGTGCCGATCGCCTCCTTGGTGGGGAAGGCGAGCTTCTCACGCAACGCCACGGGCGCCGTGTTGTGGTTGAGTCCGAGCGTCAGCAACGCCATGTCGAATGCATCTATACGTCCTGCATGCCTTGCGGCAGGCAGATTTCAAAACACGCGCCCCCGGTGGGGTGATTGAATACACGAATGGTACCGCCGTGGCGGGCAATGGCTTTGTGAACCATCGCAAGCCCCAGCCCGGCACTGCCCTGGGACGACTTCTTGCCGGTGGTCTCTGAACCTGCCGACTGCCAGAAGGGCTTGAAGATGAACGCCTGCTTGTCGGGCGGCACACCGGGGCCGTTGTCACGGATGGTAATGCGGAAATGCGGCGCCTGATTGACCAATGTCACTTCGATGCTGCTGTCGATGGGACTGTGGCGGATTCCGTTCTCCACCAGGTTGGAGAAGGCGCGGCGCAGCAGGTCGGCATCGCAGCGCAGGATGGCCGCGTCCACCGGGGTGAAGGTCAGGCGGACCTTCTTGGCGTTGGCCGAGAACCAGGCCAGGTCGATCACTTCGGTGAGTAGGTCGTTGAGGTCGTGCTCTTCGGGCTGGATGGGCTTGATCTCGGCGCGGGTGTAGGCCAGGAAGCCGTCGGTGAGTTCCAGCGCGCGGCGCGACTGGCGGGCCAGCTCGTCCAGACCGGCGCCACGCTCGGCGCCGTCGGTGGTGGTGCGCAGCTTCTCGATGATGGCCAGGATGGTGGCCTGGGGCGAGCGCAGGTCGTGTGACAGGAAGGAGAGGGTCTCCTCCCGTTCGCGGTCGGCCAGGCGGCGGGCCGTCAGGTCCACGAACTGGATCATCCAGCGGCGCTCGTCGGCGCTGGCGCCGGTGGCGGCTACATCCACCCGCCAGTGGCGGCCCTGAGTGTCCTGGTATTCACCGGCCAGCTGGCAGGGCTCGTCCTGGAAGTTGCGCGGCAGCTTGCCAAAGATGGTCCGGAAGCAGTCCGACAGGGTGGTGCAGCATTCGCCCACATTGCCGAAGGCGTTGAGAAAGCGTCGGTTGCGCAGCAGCGGCCGTTGTTCGTGGTCGGCCACCAAGACCGGGTGGGGCAGGCTCTGCAGGCTGTCCGACAGGAAGCGGTTGAGCCTGGCCACCTGCTGGGCGGCCATCTGCACGCGGTTGAGCTGGGCCGAGATGGGTTCGTGCGAGGCAGGTTCGGCGTTGCGTGCGCCAAAGACGCCGCCGAACAGTTCCAGTGAGCGTGCCTGGCGCAAGAGGCCCGCTGAGGCCGCGGACAGGCGGCGCCAGTTCCAGAGCGGGTAGCCCAGGTAGATGGAGATGAGTATGTCGCCCGGGGCCAGCCACCAGCCGACGCGGAAGGCCAGCCAGCTGGCCAGCAGGATCAGGCAGCTCGCCACCACCACGATGATGAGGCCCAGGAACGGGCTGGTGCGGTAGAGCAGCAGCATGGTGAGCAGCACCACTAGGACTTCGATGCTGCCCTGCAGGGGAGGCGACAGCGGTTGCTTGAAGTGATGGATGATCTGCGCTTCGGCGGCGACGGCGTGCAGCTCCAGCCCCGAGATGCGCCGGGGTTGTGCGTCTTCCAGGGGGCTCACGAAGAAGTCGCCCGAACCGATGGCGGTACTGCCCAGCAGGACCTTGCGCCCCTGAAGCTGCTCGGGCGAGATGTCGCCGCGCAGCAGGGCTGCGGCCGAGATGCTCGGCGGCAGCGCCTTCAGGGCGCCGGGCAGCATGGGGGCGCGCACGTCCCAGCGCCGCTCCAGCAGCATGTTCAGCGTCTCGTTGCGGTTGCTCTGGGCCTTGCGGTCCACCAGGGCCCAGGACAGCGCCGGCAGGTGGCCTTCTTCCATGTACAGGCCGCGCACCAGGCCGTCGCGGCCGGAATGGAAGGTGATGTGTCCCAGTGTGTTGCCGGCCGCGATCAGGTCCAGTGGGTAGAGCGGCAGGTAGTTGTTGGTACCTTCTTCCTTGCCCACGGCCAGGATGATACGGGCACCCTGGCGGGCGGCATTCTGCAGCGCGGTGCGCAGCAGCTGGTCGTCGTGCGGGCGGGCCGAGACCTCGGCGAACAGGATGTCGATGGCCACGGCTTCGGGGTGACCTTCGGCGATGCGGTTGATCAGCGCGGCCAGCACCGGGCGCGGCCAGGGCCAGCGCCCCACCTGCAGCATGCTGATGTCGTCGATGTCCACCATCACCACCTGACCAGAGGGCGGACGGGCATCGTAGCCCAGCGCCAGGTCGTACAGGCGCAGGCTCAGGTAGTCGGGCGGCGAGGCATGGCCCGTGCCGTTGGTGGGGTCGGGAATACGCTGGTCGCTGGCCAGGTACTGCGGCCAGGGGCCGAACCAGATGGTGCCCGCCAGCAGCAGGGTCGTCAGCAGGCTCCATTCCAGCAGGGGCCGGTCGCGCGGGGCAGAACGGGCCATCTTGCCCAGCAGGCGCCGAAGAAAGCGGATCATCGGCGCGGGTCAGCGGGGAGAGAGCAGGAGGAAGTCACCGTGGCCGGTACGCACGGGCTCACCGCTGCCCGTGCGCACGGCCGGCAGAGGGCGGGCCTCGATGATGGGCGCCCCCACACGCAGCCGGAAGTTCTGAGGCTCGCTCCACGGGCCCTGTCGGCCATTCTCGACGCAGGCCACTCGCCACCAGCGCTCCAGCGGTTTGCGGGTGTCCAGGCGGATGAGATCCTCGGGGTGGATGGCTACCTCGTCGTGCAGCACCCGGGCAAAGTCGGCGTCGCCGGCCACCTGGACGCGGTAGGTACGGTTTGCCGCGCTGGATGCTTTTCCGGTCGTCCCGGTCATGCCGCCTGCAGCGGGCGTGTTGGGCGTGTCCAGCCACCGGAACAGCACGGGCCGGTCGTCGACCTGCACCTCGTCAGGCTGTGGCTGCAGCCGGGGCGGCAGCGGGCGGGCCGAGACCTGGACCTTGGTGGTGCCGGCATAGCCCTCGATGCCCGTGCGCGAGATGGCGCTGACGCGCACGTAGTGCGGGCCGTCCTGCCGCGACGGCAGCACGAAGTTGGGTTCCCGGGTACGGGTGTCGAGCAGCACGGCGCTGAAGTCGGGCCGGGTGGAGACTTCCACGTGGTAGGCCGCCGCATCGCCCGCGAGGGCAGGCAGAGGCAGGCGCGGGGCGGTCTGCGTCCAGGTGCGGCCCTGGATGCCGCCTAGATCGGGGGCGGGCAGCAGCTGGGCCACGACGGGCTTGCTCTTGGCCGTGAACCAGGCGCCCTTGCCGGCAGCCACGTCGGCCGTGGCCTTGCGGTTGCCGGCGGCCACCTGACCGCGCAGCACTTCCACCGTGCTGCGCTGGCCTTCGGCATGCACGCGGAAGTGCGTGCCGCGCACGGCCGCATTGCCCGAAGGCGTCTTGATGTTGAGCGGGCGGCTGCGCTTGCCCGGAGAGTCGGGCTCGATGCTGCCGTGCCTGAGCAGGAAGCCAGCGTCCAGATGACGTTCGCCGTGGTAGGCGCGCAGCCGCTCCAGCCGCACTTCGGTGGCCGACGGGATGCGCAGCCGCGTGCCGTCGGGCAGGGTGATGACGGCAGCGCTGTCCGGGCCGGTCTGTACCGTGGTGCCTTCGGGAATGGCGGCGCCATCATGCGCCGGCTTGCCGTTCAGCTTCACCTGGTTGGAGGCTGATTCCAGCAGGGCCTGGGCCACCTTGGGCTTGAGCCAGCCCGGCAGCATCTTGAGCGTGGTGCCCGGCTGCAGATGGCGCGGGTTGCCGATGTGGTTGAGCTTCTGCACGTCGCGCCAGCGCTCGGGGGTGTCGAGCTTTTCGCGCGACAGGCCCAGCAGCGTGTCGCCGGGCTGGACGTGGTAGAGAAGGAGTTCGTCGTCGGCGGGGCTGGCCGTTGCCGACGGGGCAGCCGTGGTGCTGCCGGTCGAGGTGCCTTCTGCCAGCGTGAGGCCCGCAGGCAGGGTGCCCAGCAGGGCAAGCAGCCACACGCCGCCATGACGTGCCGGACGGCAAAGGCGGCCGGCGTCGGGCCGTTCCATGGGGGTCACGCCATTTCCTTCAGGGTTGGGCTTCTTTCAGCTGTTTTCCGCAGGCGCAGGGGCGCCATCGGCATCCTCGCCTTCGTCGCGCAGCCGCTCCAGCCGGTAGCCGTAGCTGTAGACCGGCGCTAGCAGGTAACCGCTTTCCGGCCGCAGCGTGAGCTTGCTGCGCACGCGCGAGACGTGGGTGTCCATGGTACGCGAAGGCACCTCGGAATCACGACCCCAGACGGCCTCGCGGATGTGTCCGCGCGACAGCGGCTTGCCGATGTTGTTCAGGAACAGCAGCGCCAGCTGGAATTCCTTTTGTGTCAGCTCGACGATACGGCCACTGTCCTGCGCGGTCTGGCGCTGCAGATCGAATCGGAAACGATCGTATTCGAAGATGGTGCCATGGATGTCGCCCAGGCCGGCGCGGCGCACCAGGGCCTTCAGGCGGGCACGCAGCTCACCGGCGCGGGCAGGCTTGACCACGAAGTCGTCGGCACCGGCATCCAGCGCGCTGATGACCTCGCTCTCGGCGTCCTGCGAGGTGAGCACCATGACTGGCAGCGGGTTCTTGCGTTCGCGCAGCAGTCGCACCAGCGCCTTGCCGTCCATGCCCGGCAGCATGAGGTCGACGATGCAGGCATCGAAGCTCTCACGCGGCAGGGCCGCCAGGAAGGACGCAGCCTCGTTGAAAAGATGGCAAGTGTCCCCTTCCACGCTGAGCGAATGGAGCAGCTGCGAAGCCACTGCCTTGTCGTCTTCAATGATCGCTATTCTCATCGCCGTATTCTATCGCACGTCCCCGGGCGATATGTGCATCGTTTCATTCTGGGGACGAAATTTGTGTAAAAGGTTGTCCTGACACTCCGGCAGTGTCGGACAGGTTGTTTTCCGCTGTCAAGAACAAGCGGTAGGCGGGATGTTCCGATTCGTTTCGGTACGGGTACCCCAGAGCGGCCAGCACCTGTTCGTAGCGGGGCCGGTCCTCCAACGGTACCTGAATCCCGGCCAGTGCGCGCCCAAAGTCCGACCCGTGATTGCGATAATGGAACAGCGAGATGTTCCAGTCGGCGGGTAGCGCCTCCAGGAAGCGCAGCAGCGCCCTGGGGCGCTCGGGGAACTCGAAGCGGTACAGCACCTCGTCGCGGGCCAGCGCCGAGCGCCCGCCTACCAAGTGGCGCAGGTGCGACTTGGCTAGCTCGTCGTCGGTCAGGTCCAGAGTCTCGAAGCCGGCCGTGCGCAGGCGGTTGGCGATCCGCTCGGCTTCTTCGCGGCCGCTGACCTGGATGCCCACGTAGATGTGGGCCTTGTCGGAATCGGCAATGCGATAGTTGAACTCGGTGACGGAATGGCGCCCCACCAGCTGGCAGAACTGCAGGAAGCTGCCGCGCCGCTCGGGGATGGTCACGGCAAACACCGCCTCGCGGGATTCACCGATCTCGGCGCGTTCGGACACGAAGCGCAGGCGGTCGAAGTTCATGTTGGCGCCGCTGGCCACCGCCACCAGGGTGCGGTCCTGCACCTGCTCGCGCTTGGCCCAGGCCTTCAGACCGGCTAGTGCCAGCGCGCCCGAGGGCTCCAGAATGGCGCGGGTGTCCTCGAAGGCATCCTTGAGTGCAGCGCAGATCTGGTCGGTATCCACCAGGATAATGTCGTCGACGTACTGCTTGCACAGCGCGAAGGTCTCGTCGCCTACGCGCTTGACCGCCGTGCCGTCGGCAAACAGCCCCACGTCGTCCAGCGTCACCGGCTGGCCGGCCGCCAGCGACTGGCGCATCGCGTCGGCATCGTAGGTTTCCACGCCGATGATCTTGATGCCGGGGCGGATGGATTTCACATAGGCGGCGATGCCGGCAATCAGCCCGCCGCCGCCGATGGCCACGAAGATGGCGTCCACGGGCGCCCGGTGCTGGCGCAGGATCTCCATGGCGATGGTGCCCTGGCCGGCGATCACGTCCGGGTCATCGAACGGATGCACGAAGGTGAGGCCCTGTTCGGCTTGCAGCTTCAGTGCGTGCTGATAGGCGTCACTGAAGGAGTCGCCCTGCAGCACCACCTCGCCACCGCGGGCACGCACCGCGTCCACCTTCAGGGCGGGGGTGGTGACGGGCATGACGATGACCGCCCGGCAGCCCAGCTTGCGTGCCGACAGTGCCACGCCCTGGGCATGGTTGCCGGCCGAGGCGCAGATTACGCCTCGGGCACGTTCCTCGGCGCTGAGGCTGGCCATCTTGTTGTAGGCCCCGCGCAGCTTGAACGAGAACACCGGTTGCATGTCCTCACGCTTGAGCAGGACCCGGTTGCCCAGACGGGCCGACAGCGCCGGTGCGGGATCCAGCGGTGTTTCGTCCGCTACTTCGTAGACGCGGGCGTTCAGGATCCGTTTCAGGTACTCGATGTACATGGGCAGAGGAACAGGCGGAGAGAATGGAATGCGGTCCCTATAATACGGCGCTTTTGCTGCAGTCTTTTCGGGCGGCGTGCGACCCTGCCGTGATCCTGCTGTCCGGCCGCCGGGCTTTTTTCGATGCTTCAGACTCTTCTCGACCAGGCGCTGACCTGGTTTGCGCTGCCCAAGAACGGGCTGATCACCGTCTTCGTGGTGGCGCTCGTCTCGGCCACCTTGCTGCCGTTGGGTTCCGAACCCGCCGTCTTTGCCTATGTCAGCATGCGGCCCGACCTCTTCTGGCTGGCCATGGTGGTGGCCACCGCCGGCAACACGCTGGGGGGCATCATCAACTACTGGATGGGGCGCGGTGCCAAGCATGTCATGGCGCCCGACCGTCAGACCCATTACCTGAAGTGGTTCGAGCGCCTGGGCCCGCGGGCACTGCTGTTCTCCTTCCTGCCCGCGGTGGGCGATCCGCTGTGCGCCGTGGCCGGCTGGCTGCGCCTGCCGCTGGCACCTTCCATTCTTTGGATGGCGGTGGGCAAGTTCCTGCGCTATGTGGTCATGACCGGCATGCTGATGTGGGTGCCCGACGGCTGGTGGGCCTCGCTGAAGGGGCTTTTCTGAGGCTGAAGGGGTTTTTCTGAGCGTTGGGTGCATGCTGCCCCTCCATTTCATGAATGCCCAGTGTTCATTTGATGAATGAGGAGAGTTTTTGCGGTGCACCCCGTGCAGGTGTCTCTTTCATCCGACAGACGGGGGCTGGCAGGGGATCGGCGTTGCACTGGGTCTGCTGCACTGCAGGGGTGACAAACGGCTTCATTCGGGGTAGAAGCGGTGTCTGGCATGCGGCCTGCGGGCCTTTTCCACGGATTTGCCGAGGCTGATTTTGAGCTCATATTGCGCTGCAATATGTTATTTGTATTGTGAATATGGGTTATTGATAGGCGGGGGTTGTCGTTGTCGAGGTGATACAGCATTCTCTCCGCCTGAGCCCCTTTCTTGCCTGTCTTTTCCGCTTCGGAGCCCCCGGAAATGCCCCCCCATTCATCGGCCACTCTGCCCGTAGATGCAGCTGTGGTTCAATCCGCCCCGACCACTTCGTACAACGCAGAGCGCCTGGCCATCGTCAAGCTGATGGCGGTGATGACTGCCCTGGCCGTTGCCCTCATCGTCGTGGTCACCACCTGGTTCACCGAGCTGAATGCCATCTCGGGCATGATGGATGACTTCTGGGCCCACGCCCGCGCCAAGGTCATCGGCGGTGGCATCGGCATCGGCGTGCTGGCCATTGCCATGGTTTCCATCTGGGTGAAGCTCGTCAAGCGCCTGGCGCGCGTCGACTGGATCGACTGATCGACGGTCGGTACGCCTATCGTCTGTTTCCCGATGGTCGGCGTACCTGTCGATTCCATTCGGCCTGACACAATCTGCTATCTCTGTCACGCTTCTTGCGTTTTGTGTTGGGCTGTGCGGCATGGGCGCAACGTTTCCATGAAAGAATGCTGCAGCAAGCCTTTCCATTGCGCGCAGCATCATGACTGAATTTCGCTCGTTCCTCGCCCGCCGCGTTCGCGTCGGGCAGTCTGCTGCCACGTCCGTGGTGGCCCATCCCGCAAGAATCCCTGTTTCCAGCCACCCTGGCTTCGCCCGGCCCGGTCCACGGCGTGCTGGCTGGCTGGTGCTGTCTGCCGCCGTGCTGATGCTCGGCTGTTCGGCCGCCGGCAGTGGTGATGCCGGCACTGTTGGCGCTGCTGGCGGAGGCGGAGCAGGTGGCAGTGGTGGGGACTCTCCCATCTCCGCTGTCACCGGCACCAAGGGCTGCGCCACGCTTCTGGCCAAGCACAACCAACGCCGGCTCAAGTCCATCGACATCCGGGCGGGTGCGGGGCAGGGCGTGCCCGATCTGCCCCGGCCGAAGAAAGGCCTGCCGGAGGCCGACCCGGCCTACGGCAACTGTGTGGTGCGTGTCACCGATCACGCCGAGGAGAAGCTGGCGCGCTTTGCCCGGCACGACTATTCCCGCCGCCAGGCCTTCAATGCCGATGGCAGCCGCATCCTCATCGGCGCCAACGACGGCACCTGGCACCTGTACGACGGCAACACGCTGGAGTACGTGGAAAGGCTCTCCAAGCCGGCCGGCGATGCCGAACTGCAGTGGCATCCCACCGATCCCGACCTCCTTTACTTCATGCCCGCCAACGGGTTGGGCATGGTGCTCTACGAGCTGAACGTGAAAAGCGGCTCGGTGCGCGAGGTGGCGGACTTCGGCGACCGCCTGCAGAAGATCTGGCCCGGCGCGGCTGCGGCCTGGACCAAGGCCGAGGGGGCGCCTTCGGCCGACGGTCGCTACTGGTGCTTCATGGTGGACGACGCCGAATGGCAGTCGCTGGGCGTCTTTGCCTGGGACATGAAGGAAGACCGCATTCTGGGCAAGATGGACACCAAGGGTGACCGGCCTGACCACGTGAGCATGAGTCCGGGCGGCAAGCGCTGCGTGGTCTCGGGCGATACCGAGGGCGTGGGCACCCGCGCGTGGACGCTGGACTTCAAGAACTATACCCAGCTGCACCACAAGTCTGAGCATTCCGATATTGCCGTGGACGGGCAGGGGCGTGATGTGTATGTCTCCATCGACTATCAGAGCCCCGACGGCGACGTCTTCATGACCGATCTGGAGACCGGCAAACGCACGACGCTCTTCAAGACCTACCTGGATCACAGCGCCACCGCGCTGCACTTCTCGGGGCGGGCCTTCAAGAAACCCGGCTGGGTGCTGGTCTCCACCTACGCGGCTGACGGCAAGCGCCAATGGCTGCACGAGAAGCTGATGGCCGTGAGCCTGACGCCCAATCCGCAGGTGAAGGGTCTGGCCTACCACCATGGCGCCTACAATGGCTACTGGACCGAGCCGCAGGCCACCGTTAACCCCGATTTCACCCGTGTACTGTTCAACTCCAACTGGGGGTCGCACAGCGACACCGACATCGACAACTACATGGTGGTGCTGCCCAAGGACGCCCTGGATTGACCTGCATTCGCCCGATCAAGCATGACTGACAACCGTTCCCTGGAAGCCTCTGATTGCCCGCTCTGCCATCCGGCGCAGGAAAATGTTCTCTGGCAGGACGAGCGGCTGCGCATCATCCACGTGGGAACCGAAACGGGGCAGCCCGCCTATTTCCGGATCATCTGGCAGCAGCATCTGCCCGAGATGACTGATCTGTCCGACGCTGACAGGCTGTACCTGTGGCGTGTGTTGTCGGTGCTTGAAGACGGCGTGCGCCGCCATTTCCGGCCCGCCAAGGTGAATCTGGCCAGCTTGGGCAACCAGGTGCCGCACCTGCACTGGCACGTCATTGGTCGCTGGCCGTCCGACCCGCAGTTCCCGGGGTCGGTCTGGTCGCCGGTGTCGCGCCCGGCTGATAGCCAAGAACACCGTGCCGTGGCAGAACGGGTCTCGGCAGCGCTGCCAGCCTTCCGCAGCTGGCTGGCCGGCGCGCTTTCTGCGTGAAGATCTTTACCCGGGCCCGGCCTTTGGCGCGGGCCCTTGGGGATCAGTTCGCTTCCAGGCAGCGATAGAGCAGCGGGCCGTCCACCACTTCGTTCACGCCGCTGGCGGGCACCAGCCCGGCAATGATGGCTTCATTGCGCTTACTGTGCCACGAGAAACCCTGGTGACGCGGCGACAGCGTGTCGGACGTGACATAGCGCGAGCCCGAGGCGGCAGGGCCTTCATGCAGCGTGTAATCCTTGTTGGCGAACTTCAGCACCACCACGGCATCGCCGGCCTGGTTGTCGGGCGGCATCTGGTAGACAGCCTGCACTTCCTCGGTGCGCACCAGACCCAGCGCCTGGGCTTCCTTGGTCGGCACGCAGCTCAGCGTCATCGTGGCGGTCACTTCCAGGTTGCTGGCCGGGGCCGTCGCGGTCTGGGCAGCAGGCGTAGCAGCCTCTTTCGTGGTGGCCGAGGCGCTGTCCTTCGAGGAGGGCAGGTGGCTGCAGGCAGCCAGCGCCAGGCCGGCCAGCAGGGCAGCAGCCTGCAGCGGCAGGCGGGACAGGGCCGGCTGGCTGCCGGCGGCGGAAACGTGTTTTGACATGGAATGCAACTCCTAGTGAGAGCTGGCGAAGGAAGGAACCCTGGCGGCCAGGTGACGCGCCAATGGGCACAATATCGAGGCCGCCGGAAAACAGCAACGGCCGACGGTCTGCCGCCGATGACCGACGGGCGAGAACGTATCGGCCTGCGCCAATCGGGTACCATCACAGAATCGGCGCGGGCCTGGCCCCGCCTGAAGATTATCAGAGTCTGCCCGGCAGGCACTGTTCATCAACCCGGTGTTGCAATCCCGTCATCATGGCTGGCCTGGCCCAGAATACCCCGCTTCCCACCAACATCGTCGTGCACCAGCGCTCGCGCGAGCTGGGCGTGGACTTCAGCGACGGCTCCTCGTTCTGTTTCAGCTTCGAGTTCTTGCGCGTCAACTCGCCCTCGGCCGAGGTGCAGGGGCATTCGCCCGACCAGGCTGTGCTGCAGTACGGCAAGCGTGATGTCCTGATCACCGAGATCGAGCCGGTGGGCAATTACGCCATCCGGCCGGTCTTCAGTGATGGCCATGGTTCCGGCATCTACTCCTGGGACTATCTCTACCAGCTGGGCAAGGACCAGGACATCCTCTGGAAAGACTACCTGGCGCAGCTTGAGGCCCGGGGGCTCAGCCGCGTGGGTAATGCCGAGCCACCGCCACCCAAGCACCACGGCGGAGGTTGTGGGGGTGGCGGCGGCTGTGGCAGTGGCGGCTGCGGCGGCTGATCTGGCCCCCGGTCCATTCGCTTACGTCCGGCCGCTCCGGGGGAACCTCAGACGCCCGACACGCCGCTTCCGGGTGAAGGCATGCTCCTCACCCGCAGACAAACACAATTCATGGAGGCTTCCATGCCCGACACCCACGAGAAAACCCATTTTGGCTACCAGCAGGTCGATGCCACCGAGAAGGCTGGCCGGGTGCGTGGCGTGTTCGATTCGGTGGCCAGCCGCTACGACCTGATGAACGACCTCATGTCGGGTGGTCTGCACCGGCTCTGGAAGCACTTCACCGTCGGTCAGGCGGCCCTGCGCCCCGGCATGAAGGTGCTGGATCTGGCCACCGGCAGCGGCGACCTGGCCCGTGCCATGGCCAAGAAGCCCGGTGTCGAGGTCTGGATGACCGACATCAACGCGGCCATGCTGGCCGTGGGCCGTGACCGGGCGCTGGATGACGGCCTGACCGTTCCCACCGTGCAGTGCGACGCCGAGAAACTGCCATTCCCCGACAAGAGCTTCGATCGCGTGACGCTGGCCTTTGGCCTGCGCAACATGACTCACAAGGAAGAGGCCCTGAAGGAGATCCACCGCGTCCTCAAGACTGGCGGCAAGGCGCTGGTGCTGGAATTCTCCAAGGTCTGGGAGCCGCTGCGCCGCCCCTACGATGCCTTTTCCTTCGGCGTGCTGCCCTTCATCGGCAAGGTCGTGGCCCACGACGCCGACAGCTATCGCTACCTGGCCGAATCCATCCGCATGCACCCCGACCAGGAAACCTTGGCCCAGATGTTCCGCGACGCCGGCTTCGGCCAGGTGCGCTACTTCAACATGACCGCCGGCGTGGTGGCCCTGCACCAGGGCGTGCGGCTGGACTGATCCCCTCGGCCTGATCTGATCCCTTGGCCAAATCGCGCCGGGCCGGGCTTCGGCACGCTATGCGCAGCACCCAGCGCGATGGGCGCTGGCAGAACGTACCCCGTGCTACGGAAGGGCCGTGGGGTGGTTCGGGTTCAGAGGAGAGCCTCATCCGTCCGGCAGTCGCGCCCTGGGTGTCGCCGCTCGGGCCCGTCGCCCGCTGGCCCGGCCGGCCTGCGCAAACGGGCATTGTGGTTTTCTGCATCCTGTTGTATTTTGGCGGACTGCCCCCATTTGCTGGGCAAGTCACGTTACACACCGTGTTTTCGTGTACGTTGGGTGGTCGATCCGGGAAGATGCCCGGTAGATGGTGGCAAAAGCCTGGCCGAGCCCTCGGCCCCCGGGAGGGCGTCCATTTCCGGTCTTCCCCAGTTTCCCCGTTGCCAACCACACATTCGCTTGGACAGAGGAACTCACATGAAAAAATTCCTGATGATGCTGATGGTCGTGCTGGCCAGTTCGGTCATGTTCATTACCGACAGCGCCGAAGCCGCCCGGATCGGTGGCGGCCGCAGCGTCGGCCGCCAGAACAGCACCATTCAACGTGCCGCGCCAGCTCAGCAGAACAACGCCATGGCCAACAATCGTCAGCAGCAGGCTGCCAACCAGGCCAGCAACGGCCGCCGCCCTGGCTTCGGCATGGGCCTGCTGGGTGGTCTGGCCGCCGGCCTGGGCCTCAGCGCCCTGGCCTCGGCCTTCGGCCTGGGTGAAGGTTCCGGCGTCTTCCTGCTGATGCTCCTGCTGGCCGGCCTGGCCATCTTCTCCTTCCGCATGTTCGGCAAGCGCCTGCAGCAACAGCAGCAGGCACAGGCTGCCGGCAGTGGCGCACCGTTTGCTGGCAACCTGCGTGACGCCTTCAACAGCGGCGAGCAGGGCCAGAACGACATGTTCCGCCAGAACAGCAACGCCACCGGTGGCCTGTTCAGCCAGACGCCGGCTGTCGGTGCGGCTCAGGCTCCTGTCAACGCCACCAATCCGGCTGTTGGCGGCTACACCGCCGCCATGCAGGTGCCCGGCGGTTTCGACACTGAAGCCTTCGTACGCCAGGCCAAGGTTCAGTTCGTGCGCCTGCAGGCTGCCTTCGACGCTCGCAACGCCGATGATCTGCGCGAATTCACCTCGCCCGAGATGTTCGGTGAGCTGAACATTGACATGATGCAGCGAGGCAGCACCCCGCAGACCACCGAAGTGGTCGAGCTGAATGCCGAACTGACCGGCATGCACCAGGAAGGCCCCATCCTCGTGGCCAGCGTGCACTTCAGCGGCCTCATCCGCGAAGAGCCCAACAGCCCGGCCGAGTCGTTTACCGAGATCTGGAACTTCACCCGCCCCGCCTCCGGCGCTTCCGGCTGGGTGCTGGCCGGCATCCAACAGCCCGACTGATCGGCTGATCGGCGCCCAGGCCACGGCACCCCCAGTCGGCGCCGGGCGGGTCGGGGGCGGCTCCTTCACGAAGTCCGCGCCCCCAACCCTCTAGGACAGACACCCGCCCCACGCTACATGCGTCGGGGCGGGTTTTTGTTTCAAGGGTGCCTCGTCATGAATCACACCGCGGGGTGCTTCCCCGGCTGAACCCCTGTAGTGTCAACGGGGAATTCCGTCCGGTCGTTCGTATCCGTGTCAGGCTATGCCTTCAAGCTGGGCGTATGCTGCCGACAGGAGCAAACAATGAGCAAGACCCCCGACATCCTGAAGAATCCTCTCACCAACAAGGGCACGGCCTTCACCCTGGAAGAGCGTGCCCGGTATGGACTGACCGGCCGGCTGCCGGTGGCCGTGGAGACGCTGGAGCAGCAGGCCGCGCGTGCCTACCGCCAGTATTCCGGCTATGAAAGCGACATCGAGAAGTACGTCTACCTGGACCAGCTGCACAACCGAAACGAGGTGCTCTACTACCGGTTGCTGACCGATCACCTGGTGGAGATGCTGCCCATCGTTTACGACCCCACCGTCGGTGAGGCCATCAAGAAATGGAGCCGGGACTACCGTCGTTCGCGCGCCGTGTACCTGGATGTGAATCATCCCGAGAACGTTCGAGCATCCTTCGAAACGCTGGGGCTGGGGCCCGATGACGTGGACCTGCTGGTGGTCTCGGATGCAGAGGAGATCCTGGGCATCGGTGACTGGGGCGTGAACGGTACCGATATCTCCGTTGGCAAGCTGGCTGTCTACACGGCCGCCGCGGGTATCCACCCTGACCGGGTGATCGCCGTGAATCTGGACGTGGGCACCGACAACGAGCAGTTGCTCAACGATCCCGCCTACCTGGGCAATCGCCATGCCCGTGTGCGTGGCGAACGCTACGAGCGCCTCATCGATACCTATCTGCAGGTGGCCAGTGAAATGTTTCCCCGGGCGCTCCTGCACTTCGAGGACTTCGGGCCGGGCAACGCCCGCCGCATCCTGGTGAAGAACCGCGAGCGCTACCGCATCTTCAACGATGACATGCAAGGAACCGGCGCCATCGTCATGGCGGCCGTGATCTCCGGGCTGAAGGTGACGAAACAGGGCTTTGCCGATCAACGGCTGGTGGTGTACGGCGCGGGTACCGCCGGCACCGGCATGGCCGACCAGATCAGCGCCGCCATGGAACGTGACGGCCTGAGCCGTGAAGAAGCCAGGAAGCGTGTCTGGCTGATCGACATCAACGGTCTGGTGACCGATGACATGCAGGGGTTGCCCGACTACCAGCAGGAATACGCCCGCCCGGCTGCCGAGGTTTCCAGCTGGAAACGGCAGGACGGCAAGATTGACCTGCTGGAGGTCGTGAAGCAGGTCAAGCCCAGCATCCTCATCGGAACCTCCACCGATCACGGTGCCTTCACCAAGGAGGTGATCGAGGCCCTGTGCGCCGGCGTGGAGCGCCCCATTCTGCTGCCTCTGTCCAACCCCACCGAACGCATCGAAGTCCTCCCGTCGGACGCCATCCCCTGGTCCGGCGGCAAGGCACTGGTGGCCACGGGCATTCCCGTCGAGCCTATCAGCTACCAGGGGACGAAGTTCCATATTGGCCAGGGCAACAATGCGCTGCTCTACCCCGGTCTGGGCCTGGGTGTCATCGTCTCGGGGGCGCGGCACGTCACCGATGGCATGCTGCTGGCTGCAGCCCAGGCGGTGGCCGGGCAGGTCAACCCGCAGGAGCTGGGGGCATCGCTGCTCCCGCCCGTGGACAATCTGCGTGCCTCGTCCGCCACTGTGGCAGTTGCCGTGGCCAGGCAGGCTGTAGCAGAGGGTGTGGCCACCCGCCAGCATGACAACTGGGTGCAGGCCGTGCAGGATGCCATGTGGCAGCCGGCATATCCGGCCGCTTCATGACAGGTGCGACCCTGGAGCATGCCTCGTTATCTCCGGATGCCTATAATGGCCGCCAGTTCCGCCCGAGATATCACCATGTTCCAGATTCCGCTCCCCGTCGCCCAGCTGGTGCTGTCGGCCATCAATCACATCACCGGCCAGCAGCCCTGGCTGCGTGAACTGCTGGCCAGCCATGCCGGTCATGTGGTGCGCATCCGGGCCTTGCCGCCCACCGCAGGCGGGCAGAGGGACAAGGCAGCGCCCCGTCCCGCGAAGACGGGCACTGCCCCGCGTTCAGCCGCGGCCCCGAAGGCCAGTGCCGAGCCGGCATCCGACGAGGGCTTTCTGCGCCTGCCTACCCTGCAGGCCGATGCCCGTATCGGCGTCGACGGCATGCTGACCGCCGTTTCCGGCGAGGAGCCGGCCGTGGTGCTGACGGCGCGCCCCACCGTGGATGCGCTCTTTCGGGTGCTGCGCGAAGGCCCGCTGGCGCTGGGCGCCACGCTGCGCATCGAGGGCGATGTGATGCTGGCCCAGGCCCTGGGTGACGTGGCCAAGGCCTTGCACTGGGACGTGGAGGAAGACCTCAGCCAGGTGGTGGGCGATGTGGCTGCCCACCGTGCTGGCCAGTTCTGGCGCGATGCCCGGGGGCACGCGGCCGAGGTCGGCAGCCGGTTGCAGGATGCACTGGCCGATCACCTGTCTTCCGGAACGGGCGTGCTGGTCTCGCGGGCCGAGTTCGAGGACTGGTCCGACGGCGTGCGCCGCCTGGCCCAGCGACTGGATCGGCTGGACGGGACACAGGGGCGTTGAGCGAGGACGGCCAGGTCAGTCCGAAAAGGGCTCCTTCTTGAGCCTGTATCGTTCCAGCACGTCCCGGATCGGGACAGTCTTCAGCTTGTGGGCGCGGATGACCGCCAGACGCCGTTCAGACAACTGGAGATCCTCGGCGCTATCCAGGTACTCAAGGATGGCTTCCTGGGCATGGGCGTCCCGGGAGCGCCCCGTGATTCTTGCCAGGTGCTCCAGACGCCGTGCCATGTCGATAGGGATATGAATGGTCGGCATGCCGGCCTCAAGGTGAACAACGATTGAACAGCGCCTGAACCTCCCGGGCGTCGCGTATCTTTGCCGCTAGGCAGAGCTGCAGCAGAATACGCGCCTTGCGGGCATCCAGCCAGCCGGATGTGATGAAATCCAACGCATCATCGCTGTCTTCCGGCCTGGCTTCGGTATTGCGTCCCACGTAGCCTTCCGGCACCCGACTGGCGCGCACCACCAGGCAACCCTCTCGGCGTGCCTGGGCCAGCGCCGCCCGCATGGGCACCGGCATGGTGCCGACGCCCGTACCGACCAGAACCAGCCCCTGGCAACCGCGTGACCGCAGCCAGGCCACCATGGTCGGGTCGGCATCCACATGCTGGGGCACGATGCCCACCGGGGGCAGCGTCATCGATGCTGCATCGCCTTCCGCCGAGGCGGCCGTGTGCGCCAGCGCCAACGTTGCAAACTGTCCCTGCAAGCCTCCGGCCGCCAGCGCCGGCTGCCAGCACGGCCGGTCTGCCTCCAGCCAGGCCACCGGCTGACCGAAGCGCTGCGCAAAGGCATCCGTCCGGTTGGCATGCTGCTTGTACACCGCATCCGCACGCAGCACCCGGCCGCCAAAGCTCACGAACACCCCGCCGATGCCGGCCTGTCGTGCCGCCAGTGCAAAGCGGCAGGCGTCGTACAGATTGCCCGGCCCATCGGCACTGAGCGCGCTGGCCGGTCGCATCGCCCCCGTCAGCAGCACCGGCCGCGTGGGCGGCAGCACCAGCGACAGGAAGAACGCCGTCTCCTCCAGCGTGTCGGTGCCATGTGTGATGACGATGGCATCGGGCACTTTGTCGCCGTTCAGCCATGCCCGCAGCCGGCCCGCCAGCTGCAGCCAGTGAGCCCCGCTCATCTGCTCGCTGGGAATCGAGAAGACCTGCTCGGTGGCCAGCTGCCCCTCCGGCACCAGCGCCGCCAGCCCCGGTACGGAATCCAGAATCTGCCCGATGGGCAGCGCCCCCGCCCGGTAGCCAGCCGTGCTGCCCGCCGACGGCGCCACACCGGCAATGGTGCCGCCCGTACCGATGATCAGGAACGAAGGGGGAGGGGATGCGGTGGAGGAGGCCATGGGGGAGAGAAGCGATGAATCGGGGGAACGGTAGACAGGGGGCGGCCGGTGCGTGGGTACGGCCCGCATACGGAAGGGAGCACGAACACGAAGACGACCCGCACGCGGAAACGGCCCACACGCGGAAATGGTCGGTACCGATCGCACGGCAAGTGTAGCCCATGGGGTGTGCACTCATTCAGTCCCCGGGCATGGCCGGCACCGCAAGGATGGCCAGGTAAAACCAGGGGGCAAAGAATCGGAAAGTGACAGGTGCTGGCTACACTCGAAGAATCTGGCGTCTGGTCGGTAGCGGCGAAACAAGACCGCCTTTCTACCCCCAGATTCCCAGGTGAACGTGAGCAGCCCATCAAGATGCTGCCACCGAGGAAGACAGCGGCCACCCGCGCGGCCGACTGCCTGCCCGTAAAGCCACAGACAGGGGGCGACGACATGCGACAAGACCAGACCGACACCCGCGCCGAAACCGCCGCATCGGCCAGCAGGGCACGTTCCCCGCTGGGCGGCTGGTGGATATCCCTCGTCTACGGCCTGGTGCCCTCGGTCCTGGTCCTCACCCCCATCGACGGACGCCTGGGCCAGGTCAGCACCACGTCCATCGCCGGCGTGCTGGTCTATCTTGCCTTCACCCTGCTGCTGCTGCGCCAGTCAGCCCGCAACCGCATTGACGAACCCATCTGGTTCATCGTGCTGCTCTTTGTCTTTGCGGCTGCCATCCTGCTGTTTGGCAGGGGGGTGGCGGAGTGGTTGGGGGTGTGAGGGGGAACCTGGCGGACAGGTGTACTTCAGACTTACTGATCCGTGGCGTCGTGTGGATGATACGTAGCCTGGGATCATCGTTGCCTGCAAGGAAGGTTTGGATGATGCTAACGCTGTCAGCAGAAGGGCGCTGATAGGCCCGATTTACTGCGTGATAGCATCGCCAAAAACACTTGACAGAACACGATGGCAAAGAAAGACGCCGCCAGGACAGGCAACGGAGGCAGTCTCGGCTTCGAGTCCGAGCTTTTCAAGGCAGCCGACAAACTGCGCGGCAACATGGAGCCCTCCGACTACAAACACGTCGCACTCGGGCTCATCTTTCTGAAGTACATCTCGGACGCCTTCGAGGCCAAGCGTAACGAGTTGCTGGCCGAAGATGCGCAGGCCGCCGAGGACAAGGACGAATACCTCGCCGAGAACGTGTTCTGGGTGCCGAAAGAGGCGCGCTGGTCACACCTTCAGGCCAATGCCAAGTTACCGACCATCGGTACCCTGATTGATGACGCGATGCGTGCCATCGAGAAGGATAACGACTCGCTCAAGGGTGTTCTGCCCAAGGACTATGCACGGCCTGCGCTCAACAAGGTGATGTTGGGCGAGTTGATCGACCTGATCTCCGGCATCACGTTGAACGAGGAAGGGCATGCTTCCCGAGACATCCTGGGGCGGGTGTATGAGTATTTCCTGGGCCAGTTTGCGGGTGCCGAAGGCAAGCGCGGTGGCGAGTTCTACACACCACGTTCTGTCGTGCGCGTGCTGGTTGCAATGCTGGAGCCCTACAAGGGGCGGATCTACGACCCCTGCTGTGGCTCGGGCGGGATGTTCGTCCAGTCGGAAAAGTTCGTGCAGGAGCATGGCGGCCGCATTGGTGACATCGCCATCTACGGGCAGGAGTCAAACTACACCACCTGGCGGCTGGCCAAGATGAACCTGGCCGTTCGGGGAATCGACTCCGACATTCGCTGGAACAACGAGGGCAGTTTTCACAAGGACGAACTGCGCGACCTGAAGGCCGACTATATTCTGGCCAACCCCCCCTTCAATGTGTCCGATTGGGGAGGGGATCGTCTGCGAGAAGACGTGCGCTGGACGTTTGGTGTACCGCCCGTGGGCAATGCCAACTATGCCTGGCTTCAGCATATCTACCACCACCTTGCTCCGAAGGGTACGGCAGGCGTCGTGCTGGCCAATGGCTCGATGAGTTCCAACCAGTCCGGCGAAGGCGAAATCCGCAAGGCCATGCTTGAAGCCGATGTTGTGGACTGCATGGTGGCGCTTCCGGGGCAGCTCTTCTATTCCACACAGATTCCTGCCTGCCTGTGGTTCCTGGCCCGCAAGAAGAACCCTGACAAGGGACTACGTGACCGGCGTGGACAAGTGCTGTTCATCGACGCCCGCAAGATGGGTGAGCTGGTGGATAGAACCCGTCGTGAGCTGACCGACGCTGAGATCCAGAAGATTGCCGATACCTATCATGCCTGGCGTGGTGAAAAGAACGCAGGGGAATATGCAGACGTCGCGGGCTTCTGCAAATCGGCCACCCTGGAAGACATCCGAAAACATGACCACGTCCTGACGCCAGGCCGTTATGTCGGGGCAGCTGAACAGGAAGACGACGGGGAGCCCTTTGAAGAAAAAATGCGGCGCCTGTCTGCCCTGTGGCGAGAGCAGCGGGCGGAAGGAGCGCGGCTGGATGCGCTGATCGAGGCCAATCTGAACGAGCTGGGCTTCTGAGGCTGAAAATCAACCCAGAACATGCACCGGGGGAGCCATGACGACCGAGAAACTGGACATCAGCAACTTCGAGAGAGCCATTGCCCGGCTGGAAGAAGCCATTGCCGAGTATGAGCAGGACACCACCAGAACGGTCGTCCGTGACGGGCTCATTCAGCGTTTCGAGTTCACCTACGAAATTGCCCACAAGACATTGAAGCGCTTTCTGGAGTTTGCCTCGCCTTCACCGGAGCAATACGACAAGATGGTCTTTCAGGACCTGATCCGCTCGGCCAACGAACAGGACCTGCTCCTGGGTGACTGGTCTGATTGGCGACGTTACCGGGACATGCGCTCCAAGACCAGCCATACCTACGATGAGGAGATTGCGCTGGAAGTGCTGGCCGGCATCCCTGAGTTCCTGGAAGAGGCCCGCTACCTGCGCGACAGGTTGAGGGAGCGGCTGGCATGAGTGCAGAAACGCCGCTCATCGATATCCGCCCGGACCACTGGGAGATCGTGCAACGTATCCTGCAGGAGCACGTACCCAATCTGGAGGTGTGGGCGTTCGGTTCGCGTGCCAAATGGAACGCCAAGGCGTTCTCGGACCTGGATCTGGCCATCATCACCGATGAGCCGTTGCCGATTGACACCAGTGCGGCGTTGAATGAGGCGTTTTCCGAGTCGGATCTGCCTTGGAAGGTGGATGTGGTGGATTGGGCGAGTGTGGGTGATGGGTTCAAACAGGTCATTGAGCGAGATAAGGTTGTTTTAAAATTCCAAGATGGGGTGTCATGTGATGTCAGGTCAACGAATTGTGAGCGGCAGAGTCATGTTGAAAATGGAGTTAAAACTCTACATCTTGGCAATTGTCTTGAAGCGTTGATTGACTATCGAGGAAAGACGCCAAGGAAAACGAGCTTTGGGATCCCGCTAGTTACTGCAAAAGTGGTTAGGTCGGGATTTATTGAGCCGCCAAATGAATTTATTTCAGAGGGTGATTATAGGTCTTGGATGTCTCGCGGTTATCCTGAGGTTGGCGATGTTGTGCTGACTACGGAGGCTCCTCTTGGAGAGGTCGGGCAAGTTAAGTATCTGCCAATTGCTTTGGCGCAGCGTGTTGTTGCGTTGCGGGGTAGATCGGGGGTGCTTGATAATAAGTATTTGCTATATTTAATGCAGTCTCGGGAGATGCGAGAGAAACTGGTGGCTCGAAGTTCTGGGACAACTGTTGTCGGGATCAGGCAAAGTGAGCTTAGAAAAATTGACGTGACATTGCCTCCCATTTCTAGGCAACGCATAGTTGCCCACATCCTTGGGACGTTGGACGACAAGATCGAGCTGAACCGCAAGCAGAACGAAACATTGGAAGCAATGGCGCGCACCATGTTTAGAGCGTGGTTCGTGGACTTCGAACCCGTGCGTGCCAAGATGGAAGGCCGCTGGAAGCGCGGCCAATCTCTGCCTGGCATGCCTGCACACCTATATGACCTCTTCCCGGATCGGATGGTCGAGTCGGAGTTGGGGGAGATTCCGGAGGGGTGGGAGGTTGGGAACTTTACTGATATCGTTGATATTGTTGGAGGAGGGACTCCTAAAACATCGGTTAGCGAATACTGGGGGGGCGGTATTCCCTGGTTCTCGGTTGCGGATACGCCAGTATCAAGCGATGTGTTTGTGACTAATACTGAGAGATCTATTACCAAATTGGGGTTGATTGATAGTTCCGCTCGTTTGGTAGAACAGGGTGCGACTATTATTTCTGCGCGAGGAACGGTTGGGAACCTGGCGATTGCTGGGGTTGATATGACCTTCAATCAGTCGTGTTATGCACTACAAGCAAGGCAAGGATGTTGGAAATATTTTGTCTTTCTTTCTGCTAGACGGCTGGTTGATCAGCTCAAGGCGATGTCTCATGGTTCTGTTTTTTCGACAATTACTCGACAGACGTTCATGGCCGTTAGACTTGTGCTTCCGCCAATCAAGCTTGTTTGTGAGTTTGAACATTACTCAAGTGCTATATTTGGCAATATTTTAACTAATGTAGAAATGTCTCGGGTTCTTGGGGGGCTGCGCGAGGTTCTGATTCCATATCTAGTTTCTGGGCGGTTGTGTGTGTCATCTGAATTGACTGATTAAAATGGGGGTTTGATAATGAACAATAGCCGTAGCGCTTCCCGTTCTGAAGGGATGAAGACTGCTCGGTTGTTAATGGTGATGAGTATTGGGCACCTCGAAATTCCCATCTTCTTCTGAAAGTTGGCCAACACGCAGTGTGGTTCGCTTTGTCTAGCGTGAGATTTGCCTAATCAATGAGCAGTGTCTTCGCTTGATGG